>Ga0207027_1016_pt1 | contig 45018 bp, 28 predicted proteins | sample Alteio_BWMinCont_43_FD_153280 | JGI IMG/M metagenome (GOLD analysis project Ga0207027, IMG submission 153280) | Enriched cells from forest soil in Barre Woods Harvard Forest LTER site, Petersham, Massachusetts, United States -... | ecosystem: Environmental > Terrestrial > Soil > Temperate forest >... | reverse complement strand
TAAAATTCAAGAACAAGATGTTAAAATTCAAGAACAAGATGTTAAAATACAACAACAAGAAAAACAAATTTTGAAATTGGAAAAAGACATAACTGTTCTGAAAGAACGAGATACACCTTTAACGATTAGGGAGGCCATAAGTATATTGGAAAATCATATGATGGTAAAAATAGTGGGTTCGAAAAGACAAGCCAAAAGATATTATGGAATATATGATTTATCACAACGAAATGATTATAAAACAATATATGACAAATATTTGCAAGATAACAACATAACGCAAGATCATATAGATTTGATGTTAGAACTCAAAGAAGATGGAAATAATTCAGCACATGCACAAAGACCATCATATAACAAAAATGAATGGAAAATAATGTTGATAGATTGTTTAGATAATCCTCAAAATCAACAGGATATCAAAATGATTGATGATATAATGTTATTGATGGAGAAATATAATCCTCCAAGTGATCCATGGATAATGAAAAAACCTTAAACATTTATATTGTCTAATCGGCCACGTTGTTATATATTTCGGACACCATATCACATCACATTATTTATTCATAACCTCTGTAAGCTAGATATGACGATAATGAATTTAGTGATGATGATTTCAATTCACATCCATATGGTAGTTTGATTTCACATGGTTTTTTGTAGCCGGTAACGTCCCAACATATGTCAAGAAATTTGAGAGACATCGGTAAATTCATTAATGGTTTAGTCAGTTGTCTGATTTTTAGGTATACAAGCGATATAGGTAAGCAATCTAAATTTCCGGTTACATAATCTAAAATATTCAAGTGCGTAATTTTTGAAGGAACGTTTATAAGTCCATCAAATTTTATGATTATCATTTTTGTATCATGAATGTAAATGTTGTTATATGCCGTCTTTCTGGTTTGAAATTGATCCAAATGTTGTAGTTCAGCAAATTCGTTGGGTATTGTCCCACAATAATCGATAATTCGTATATTCTTAAGTTTTTGTAGATTCATAATGGATTTTGGTATTTCTATTAGGTTTGGCGCTTGAATACATAATTCTTCTAAATTTGGAATATGAGTTATAATGTCCGGAAAGATTGTCATGTTGTAATCAGTTATACTAAGACGTTGTAAACTTGATAATTTCATGATTTCGTCTGATATTGATAATGTATGTACATCAACTAATGTTAATCTTTCTAGCGCCATTAAACGTGAGATTGCATCCGGAATATTTATTTTGCATTGAAAAATCGTAATATCCTTCCAGCAGTTAAATCTACATATTCGTTGCATTATATCATCATCAATATTATGTCCGGATATATTCAATATACTATGTTTTCTACTATTTTTTATACGCGATCTTAGCTGTATTATATTATCAGTCATGTTATGATATTACTTATTTTATGTGTTAGATAATATATATGTCAATTTTTAGTTAGTTAGTTATAGAAATTATATCTGAAATTTGTTTGGTTTATGGAATGATTGTATATGTCTTCTAGTAAGTTATCATTAATATTCTCGTCTATGATGTTTAGATAGTTGTTGCGATGGCAGATTTTATCGTTGCATATTGTAAGTTCGTAGTTGTTATACATTAGGCCCTTGAGATAATAGTATTCGTAGATGCAAATGTCACCCTTGAATTCTCGTGTCTTCATAAATTCGTTGAACGTCTTAAACCCATTTTTTTTGATAAGATTGCATATCGTGTTGTATGAATATAGTAGCTCCATAATAATTTCTGTTTCAATTTTGTCTATTATTTCTTGTTGTGATGTTAGATTTATGTTTCTGAATATGATGGTTATATATGTTGCTAGTAGTTCGGTATACGATTCGTACATGCTATATTGATAATGATGATTGTGAGTGCTTTTTGAGTTCTTGTATTTGGTTAGAACGTCGTCAAAGTCTGTATGACATGATCCATCGATGTAGAAATTATGTATTAGTTCGTGTAGTAAAAGTTTATGAATCTCTTCATAACGTGTGATTATCGTATATCTTGGGTTCAGTCCAAATGTAACGCCGCTTGATGTAAATGCAGTATATTCATGTTCTGATTTTTTAAGAGTATCGTTGTCTATAACATCATATACAAAATCTCGGTTTATGTCAATCGGTAACCACAATATTATTATATTTTCTGTATCACGTACCTTAAAATATTTTGCGGTTGTAACTGTCATGTTAAATAAGTAATTTATTTGATCGATATCTTTGCTGTAAGAGCCGGCGTCAAAGTAGTAAAATGTTATGTTGCTATCAGTCACTTTAATTATCTGAGTTACGTTTTTGATATATTCTAAGACTTTGTCATATTGATTTAGGAACGATGTATTTGCGATTTTGATAATTTTATTGAATTCTTTTTTGTTAATGACTACTTGATCATAACTTACATCATCCCATAATTTCTGAATTTCTGTAAAAACATTATACAAGTAATTAGCATTATGTTTTATAATTTTATAGTTTATTTTTGATAGATCGATATTTTTATATAATCGTTCGATAATATTTGAGTTATTCATGTCAGTTAAACTATAATTTGAAAAAAATATTTATTTCATATCAGCTACGATACCTCCAACTATTCGAAAGCCTTCGGCTTGGGATGTTCCATCCCGCGAACAAAGTTCGCATTACATACCGTAAAGTATCTAATTTAGTTTCATGGTACTGAGCGTAAATCACGCATTCAAATTTATAAGCTTAAGTACTTTATTATTTGTTATTATTGTAAATCCCATGGAACTAAATTAGATACTTTACGGTAGTAAGACAGCTACAATGTTCGATAAACTGTAATGTTCGATAAACTATAATTTGAAAAATATTTTATTTCATGTCGGCTACGATACCTCCAACTGTTCTCGATGAGGGCATGAATTGATATGGATAGGATATATCTGGTTGCGGGTTGATGAAATATGATCCCACGTAGGAATCTGGATAATAGACAAGACTTGATGTAAGATCGATAGGATCTGGGCCACCGGTTGCCTCATTCCAATTTGTTCCTAGACGATAACCACCTTCACCGTTCCCAAATGATGCCATGTCAAAGAATGTACTATCATTTCCGGCTAATCGATTGTTGTCTAAGCCCACGTTATCCATTCCCATATTTCCTACACCACGGCTATTACGTTCAGGACACAACGGACAATATCCTAGTCTACACATATCACAATCTGCACAATGACCCGACAAGCATGGACACGTTGTTTTTATGTTTTTGAGATTCTTTTTGTCACGAAGAGGACACATAGGACATGAACCGGCTCTACACATCGGACAATCTTGACAACGCCCCATCAAGCAAGGACATCTATTCATCGGACAACTAGTACACATCTGTTTATCACAAGCCGGACATTCACTACATCTTCCAACCCTACACGGACATTGTTTTACACAACCACCCAACGGACATTCTTTATTCTTAGATTCTTCAGCTATCATCATATCTTGATTAAAATTCTCTAAATTTTCTAAATTTTTCACAGGTTTTTTACGTTTGTTACAAGGACATCCAAAGCCTTCAAGCATCATGTTCTTATTTTTCAAATCATCCATCTGCTTGCATTGAGAGTTCGGAAATCCCAACGGACATCCATCAATCTTATCATACCGTTCTGGACAATTAATGCAACGTCCCTCCGGACAATTATCGCATCTTGACGTCCCATATCTTATAAACGCATCCGGATCATTAGCTAACTTATTATCAACATCATCATAGATATCAACCAAATTCGCATGTTTATTGCTTGTATCATACATACTATCTATAGTTGCATATTCTGAATCCCTAACAAAAGTCTCTAGCTTATTTTCTTGACTCAGATGACTTAAATCTTTCAACGAACCTTGACCATTCGGACATGTCTTCCCACTCAAGCACACCGGACAATTTCTACATTTACCTGGAACGCACATTTGACATGAATTCACCAAAGCATTCTGCAAAGTATTAGTAGCGGCTTGTCTCATCGGCATCCTCAATAACTTATTATTCTCAATGGATTCAATATCTTCATCAACATTCGCGTCATCATTCTTAATTATATTCCTAATATTCGGATAATCAGTAACTGTACTCTTAGGATCAACATACGGAAATTCGGCATCATTATTTTTTGATTGCATCTCGTCCTCACCTAGCTTTGTAGGATTCAAATATGGATTGACCTTCTGTGAGTTCCCAGTAAAATTTGATGGTTTAATCTTAGGAATCGTAGACAACAACTGTCCTCGGTTAGGCACACCATTATTAAATCCAAAACCGCTAGCTATACGCGTTGGTTGATTCCAATATAACATGAAATTTCCTGTAGCCAACTGATCTACATTCCCCTTCAAATGAGTGTCCTGCATATCATTCGCAAATAACTGTGTCAACGTTCCTCCAGTCATTCCTTCCATCTTCTTGCTTACATGCACATAATAATAACACACAACCAAAACCAACACCAAAACAACAATACTCAGCCACGAACTCCTAACACCATATCCATATAAATCCGTTACAGATGATACAAACGATTCGTCATTCATTATTTATAAAATTACAATATATATTTATTTTTCCCAAGCAAGAAATATAATTCAACAAATAAAATATATATTCCAGAATAATAAATTTTATAACAATATTCTATATAACACATGAGTATATCGATAAATAAACTTAATGACTGTAATAACTTACCACGATCAAAAATTCGTGAGATGGCAAATAAACTTAACATCGATTATGAATCTATATTATCATCAAACAATAGTAATTCAGAAATAAATAACAAAATATGTAACCAGATCAAAAAAAAATACAACAAAATTAATCCATGCGGTACGATTTTACATAACGATACAGAACTCACAATCAAGAAACATCAAGTCAGCGTTGCTAATCATCTAATTGAAAACAGAGGCGCCATCGTAGTACATAGTGTAGGCACCGGAAAGACACTTTCAGCAATAGCAACAGCTCAATGTCTTCTCCTAGACGGCATCATCGATAAAATAATAGTAGTAACTCCAACATCCCTACAAGAAAACTTTAAAAACCAAATGAGAATGTATGGCCTACTCGAAGACGATTTCGACTCATATAATTTTTACACAATTCAAAGACTAGTCAACGCCATCGAAGACAATTCCGCAATTTCACCACGCAAATCTCTAATAATAATCGACGAAGCCCATAACTTACGTACAATCAATGGTTCACGTGTAGATTCAATATTCGAGTATGCAAAACAAGCAAAGCGCATCCTACTCCTAACCGCAACACCACTAATAAACTACCAATATGACATCATAAATCTTATAGCCCTAATCCACGGCGACATCCCAATCACCATAGAAAAATTTAAAACAATCTCCACCAACAAAACTAAACTACAAGAATATCTATCAGACATCTTCAGTTTTTACATCAAAGACAAGCAAGATATAAATTTTCCTGACAAGAAAGTCCTCGAAATATTCCTTCCAATGAATGACAAATATCTAAAACTCTATGAAGAAATTGAAACCGGCGAAGTCAACCGTATTCCTGATTTTCGTGACAAAAATATTCACGTCTTCTACAATGGCCTACGCCGCGCATCAAACATTCTAGAACGCAAATCTCCAAAAGTAGACTGGATAATCACCAAAATAAAATCTGAACCAAACGCCAAATACATAATCTTCAGTAATTTTCTCAATATGGGTTTAAAACCAATAATGACCTACCTAGATTCAAAAAAGATCAACTACGGCTATGTAACCGGGGATCTTACCATCACAGAACGCCAAGACGCGGTTGATGAATACAACAATGATGATATCAAAATTCTATTCATTTCCAAAGCCGGCTCAGAAGGCCTCGATCTCAAAGGCACCACATACATAATAATCATGGAATCCGCTTGGAACCTAAACCTCATCGAACAAATCATCGGCCGCGGCGTTCGATACAAATCACACGAAGGACTCAAAGAATCAAAAAAACGTGTCACCGTCTACAAACTAATCCTTGTAAAACCTATCGAATACAAGAACATCAACAAAATCACCAACAACTATCTCCTAGATCTCAACGGCCAAATGCTGTCAGTAGACCTCTACCTACGAAATTACGCATGGCTCAAACAACAAGAACTAATAAAATTCTATAAAATCCTTCAAAAACATAAAATCGATCACTAACTAAACCCACGCTTGTCTACAAAATACACAGTCTTTCCCATATGACCTATGATAAATTCCCAAACACACTTTATGAATACTCTTACCACATCCATATTTACAGTAATCCAACAACTTAACGTTACCTAAATCATCCAAACATATCGGACACATATCATCCAATCTTTGAACCATCTTCTTAATTTTCTTAATTTTCTCAACTTTCTCAACTGTCTCAACTGTCTCATTATCAGCACGAACAACAATATCTAAATTTATATATTTGGGAATATGCAAAAACATCGATATCAAATCATCTTCACTATATTTTTGTTTCATTCCGCCAGTGACTTTCATAATTCTCAACAAAATAAAACAAATATGTTTACATTTATAACCATTATAAGCATTGACAGGACATGAACATTCAGGAATTTCGTTTATATTCACATCATATGTATTCCCACTTGTATCAGTTACGATAAATTTACGTTCCAAATCTGACGTCGGCCTATACATCCCCAATAAATATATATTCTGATAAGCACGCTGTCTCCTCGATGGCATACTATATTATATTATATTATATTATAATTCATATTATTTTTAAATAATTTATTACACAAGTTATTTTACTGTAATACATTCATGGAACTATAATTTTTTTTGATACATTCATGGAACTATAATTCCGCACAATATGTTACTACAACAATGCATAAAAATTGAATCATGAATACTTTATATAATAATTACAATAATATCAACTAGCAAAAAATCTATGAATTCTGACACATATTCAATATCAACTGATGATAACATAAAAACTTATAATACACATTCATATTCGTCTCTCGATCACTTTTACAATGATATTCGTACTGTGCTAAAGTTTGACATGGAATTCAATGAATCGCTTGATGAAATAATTTTCCCAAAAAATCTCAACATTATTACTTTTGGATATTGTTTTAATCAACCACTAGACAACGTAACGTTTCCTAAAAAACTCAAAACACTTACATTCGGATATACTTTCAATCATCCAATAGATAAAATCAAATTTCCTGATAATTTGCAAATAATAATTTTTGGACACAATTTCAATCAATCACTCGATAAAGCACACTTACCAAAACACTTACAAAAACTTACATTCGAAGGATGTTTCAATCAATTATTAGATAACATAAAATTTCCATCAAATTTGCAATACATAGATTTCGGACCCAGTTTCAATAAATCATTAAACAAAGTAAGTTTCCCAACAAGTCTACAACATATAACCATCGGAAAATTAGTGACCATCACGCAAACTTTGGTTGCCTCAAATAGTGAGAGGGCTGTGCTCTTCGATGATTCACAACACACAATTCTACCAAAAAATTTATTATCCATCACATTCAACGATTTTTACAATGTACCACTAAACAACATAATTTTTCCGGAAAGTTTACAAATCATAACCCTTGGAGGAAGTTTCAATAAATCACTTGATGACGTAAACCTTCCAAACAACATCCACACTATAAATTTTGGATTATGGTTTAATCAATCATTAGACAAAGTAAATCTCCCACTAAACTTACAAACTATCAGATTCGGGCATTGGTTCAACAATTCATTAGACAAAGTTAAATTTCCACCAAACCTACAATCTATCATTTTTGGAAGTCGCTACGATCAACCACTCAATAACTTACCATCCTCAATCGAAAAACTCGAATTTCATACAATAAACATGGACATAACCAATCTTCCATCATCGGTAAAACAAATAAAAGTAACCACAGACGTATTCTTCTTCACAACATCTACAAAAAAATTATTAAAAATACCATACGGATGCAAAGTAATCGATGCTAACGATAACGAAATAAAAATTGAATAACACATATCTTACTATAACAAACTATATCATGGCGTCATCAATCAAAAATTATTATAACAGTGATGAAACCGTACTTATGTTCAATAATGTATTTAATCATTCGCTTGACTATATAGTCTTTCCTAGCACTCTTCACACAATTATTTTTGGTGCCAAGTTCAGTTCAATAAACCACTCGACAACGTGAATCTCCCAATAAATTTACATACCTTGACTTTCGAATATGACTATAATAAACCACTCGACATCGATAATCTTCCAAACTCAATTGAAACACTTATATTTCGCGCAATAAGTATCAATATCATTAACTTACCGTTCTCAGTAAAACATATAAAAATAACAGAAACTTAGTTTCTAAAAAGATCTATCAAAAGATTACTAAAAATTCCGTATGGCTGTCAAATACTTAATGCCAATGATGAGATGAGATGAGATAATAAAAATTGAATAAATCTATATCTAATACACATTCCAGAATTACATACTATGGATATCGAAGACGTAGTGAACCATTATTATAATATTGATAAAACTGAATTTAGATTATTTGAGATAGATATATCGTTTAACAATATAGTACATCCAGAGAGTTTACAATCTATAATTATTATTGCTGATTTTTATGATACATCGTTAGAAGAAATAATATTTCCATCAACTCTCAAATCAATCACATTTGAAAGTACGCTCAGTTATTCTCTCGACAAAGTAACATTCCCAATAAATCTTGAAGTAATAAAATTTGGAGGATTTTTCAATGAATTTATTGACAACATAATTTTTCCACCAAATTTGAAGATTATTATTTTTGGGAACTTTTTCAATAAATCATTAGACAAAGTAACATTTCCAATATTATTACAATCTATTATTTTTGGACAGTGCTTTGATCAATCATTAGACAACGTAACATTCCCAGCAAATTTACAAGATATAAATTTTGGATTTGATTTTAATCAACCATTAGATAAAATTAATTTTCCAGCAAGTCTTGTATCCATCGAATTCGGATATTGTTTTAATCAACCACTTTATATTCTTCCACCAAGTCTTAAAATCATAACATTCGGAGTGTCATATAACCAATCACTTGATAATTTGCCTAACACAATTGAAAAACTAATATTTCATGCAATCTATCGGGACATCACCAATCTACCATGCTCTATAAAACAAATTCAACTATTGGGCTACGTTGAATCATCAATGACAAAATTATTAAAAATACCATACGGATGCGAAATACTTGACAAAAACATGCGAAAAATTGAATAACATAACAGAATATTTATTGTATATATGATAATGTTATGATACCCAATATCGAACATATGTATTTCAACGAACACACTTTGCTAAAACTTGGTAACTATAATCAATCACTACAAAAAATAATTTTTCCATCAAGTCTACTCACTATAGATGCCGGAAATATGTTCAATCAATCTCTCGATGACGTCAAGCTACCAATCAATCTTATAAACATCATATTCGGTGACATGTTCAATCGATCACTCAACAAAGCAAATCTTCCAAATAATCTGCAAGTTATTACATTTGGATATAATTTCAACAAACCAATACATAAAATTGATTTTCCATCAAATCTACAGCAAATAACTTTTGGAAATAATTTTAATAAATCATTGAAAGACGTACATTTTCCTAGTAGTCTCCACACTATAATTTTTGGATCATCCTTTAATCGTCCATTAGACAAAGTTATTTTTCCGCCAAGTCTAAAAGTATTAACATTTGGATCATCATTCAATCAAGTATTCAAGTTACCAGAAAATCTACAAAGTATAACATTCGGATATTGGTACACTCACGCGTTACATGACATAATTTTTCCAACAAGTCTACAAAACATAACGCTCGATGGATTCTCTGCTCATAACCTAGATAAAGTAACCTTCCCACCAAATCTGAAAACAATTAATTTCGGAACAAGATTCAATCAAACGCTAACCAACATAAATCTTCCAGCAAGTATACAATCTATCACTTTTGGAAGTAAGTTTAACCAGCCATTAGATCAAACAACGCTACCTTCGAATCTACAAATACTCATCTTCGGATATGATTTTAATCAATCACTAGACACCATTACTTTTCCACATACTTTACAAACTATTGAATTTGGACAGGGCTACACAAAATCACTAAACAACCTACCATCCACGATAGAAAAATTAATATTTCATTCAATAAACATGGATATAGTCAACTTGCCATGCTCACTAAAACAAATTCAAATAAAATACAATATAACATCATCAATCAAAAAAATATTAAAAATACCATATGGTTGCGTAATACTAGATATCAACAATAACATAATAAAAATTGAATAAGATACGCTCTATATATAATCAATCAATAACCATGATTTTCGAACGCTTGTACAACAATGATAAAACGGTACTTACATTTCATAAAGATTTTAATCAGTCGCTCGATAGCGTAATATTTGCAGATAGTTTACAAACAATTATTTTTGGACGCCGTTTCAATCAACCGCTTGACAATACAAATTTTCCATGCACTTTACAAGTCATTATTTTTGGTTCTTGCTTTAATCAACCACTTAACATCATTAAATTTCCGTTAAATTTTCGTGCCATCACTTTTGGACAAAATTATAAACAATCACTAGATAATTTGCCATGCTCACTCGAAAAACTAACGTTTTATTCAATAAATAATAACGTAACCAACCTTCCAATTTCAGTAACACAAATCAAAATAACTGAATACAATGTTCAATCGTCAATAAAAAAATTATTAAAAATACCATATGGATGCAAAGTACTTGACGCACATGATAACGAAATTAAAATTGAATAACTCATAGATATATGTTATTTTAGTTGAATATGAAACCCGTATCATACAACTCTAAAATGGGGATCGTCATATCATATTAAAAATGTAGAACTATAATATTATAATAAAATGTATCAGGCAACAATAGAACATCATACTCAAAATAATTTTATAATCTAGTACTATAATAGTATGTCAAGACAAGCAAATATAAAAACTAATTTGTTAACTGCGTTGGGGACTAAGGCCAATTTTGCACAGGGAGATAATGCTGATATCAATACGATTAAATGTAGAAATTTATATAGTGACCGTAGTATCTATGCTAATAACATTTTTACGACCGGCAGTGTGACGATTGCGGATATGTTGTTTTTTAGCACCGGTGTCACTGGCAACATGATTGTTACTCAAAATTTAGGTGTATCAGGCAGCGAATATATTTTAGGAACGTTAGGTGTCACTGGGGCGGCCACATTCTTTAATACCGTTGGAATCACTGGAAATACAACAATTGGCGGAAATTTAATCGTTCTGGGCAACACAACTACATATGGCTCATGGGTTTTTAGTACATTAGGAGTCACAGGCAACCTCGAAGTCTTAGGAGACGTTGGAATCTCAGGCGATGTAAATATCTTAGGAGAATTAGGAGTCTCAGGCAACGTAAATTTTGAATCAACCTTAGGAGTCTCAGGCAACACAACAATTCATGCAGGATTAGGAGTCTCAGGCAACACCACACTATTTGCAGGATTAGGAGTCTCAGGCAACGTTAACATTCTAGGAGGATTAGGAGTCTCAGGCAACGTTAACATCCTAGGAGGATTAGGAGTCTCAGGCAACACCACATTATTTGGAGGATTAGGAGTCTCAGGCAGCGTAAACATTCTAGAAGGATTAGGAGTCTCAGGCAACACCACATTATTTGGAGGATTAGGAATCTCAGGCAGCGCAAACATTCTGGGAGGACTTGGAATCTCAGGCAGCGCCACTATACAAAATAATCTCAATGTCACTGGCACAATAAACGGCCTATACGAACAATATTACAGTGATAACCAAAACGTATATATAACAAATACAAACATATCAGACGCAGCATCACATATTACAGCATTTGGTTACAATACCCTTATGCACAACACTGGCGTCAATAACACAGGTTTAGGATGGAGTGCTCTCACAACAAATTCATCGGGGACTCTCAATACAGCAATCGGAGATGGAACTCTCATAGCAAATACAACAGGAAGCGGAAATATCGCAATAGGTAGCAGCGCTCTAGCATCTAACACAACTGGATCAAGCAACATTGCAATCGGTTATCTCTCCAACTCATCTCTCTCAACAGCATCAAACAACACATCTGTAGGCTTACAATCAGGAAAACTCGAACAAGGCGCTAACAACACATTCATAGGCTTTAACGCAGGACCAACAGGTTTTGGTTCAGATTCCAACATAACATGCTTAGGCGCAAATTCATGTCCAAGTGCACCAGGCGTATCAAACGAATTCACTCTCGGAAACAGCACCATCTCCGTCCTTCGATGCAATCAACCAACAGTAACATCCCTCTCTGACGTTCGCGACAAAACTGATATCATCCCACTAGACCTTGGCATCGAATTTCTAAACCAAATAAAACCTAGCAAATTCAAATGGGATAGACGCGAATGGTATGACGGCCCAAAAGACGGCACCAAAAAATCTAGTGAATTTACAGCAGGATTCATAGCCCAAGATTTAAAACAAATACAAGAAACAAACAATGCAGAATATCTAAATCTAGTCTACGAACCAAATCCCACAAGACTAGAAGCAACGCCGGGAAATCTTCTACCAATAATCATAAAATCTATCCAAGACCTTCACCGACAGAATCTCCAACTACAAACCCAAAACGATAAACTTACTAACAAAATCAACGAACTGACCAAAGAAATTCATACATTGAAAAAAATAATATTATAATATATATAATTAAATGTCAAACATAAATGCTAACAAAATTAAATCAAAAATCATAAACACAGAATCCATAAATTCATTTGATGCAAATTCTCGTAACTTAGTAACTAATTCTTTGGATGCCAACATCATTAACTCTAACACTACAAATACAACGAATTTAACAATCAATGGACTAAACGAAATTTACTACAGCGATACCGGAAATATATTAATAACAGATTCTGTCCTTCCCAACAACGGCAGTTTAAATACGATAATTGGCATCGACTCATTCATAGTAAACACATCAGGAAACTACAATGTAGTATATGGGAGCGGAGCGTTAGAAGCCAACTCAACAGGATCATCAAATGTAGCCATCGGCGTAACAGCACTACAACAAAACACAACAGGAGACCGGAACATCGGGATAGGACAAAGCGCAATGTTCAGCAACACAACTGGATCAGACAACATTGCAATAGGATTCAACTTACTAGGAAACAACACAATCGGCAGCAACAACCTTGCAATGGGTTCAAGTGCAGGAATAAATGAAATTAGATCGAACAACACATATTTAGGCTATAACTCGGGACCAATCAGTATCCCATCTACAACATCTGGAGGCAATAACACATGTCTAGGAGCAAATGCAAAAACAAGTATTTCAAACGCAAATAACGAAATCACTTTAGGAGATTCAAACATCGAAACCCTTAGATGCAATGCACCATTAACAACATTATCAGATATACGCGACAAGGAAGATATCGAACCTCTAGATCTTGGCATCGAATTCATAAATCAACTAAAGCCATGCAAATTTAAATGGGACAAGCGCGAATGGTACGAAGGCGGCATCAAAGATGGTTCTAAAAAATCCAACATCCAAACCGCAGGATTCATAGCCCAAGATTTAAAACAAACCCAAGAAGATAACAACGCATCTTACTTAAGACTAGTTTACGACGCCAACAAAAACAAATTAGAAGCAACCCCATCAAATCTCATACCAATCATCATCAAATCCATCCAAGAACTATCTGAGAAAGTTAGGATTCTAGCAGTTGAAAATGAAGAATTACGAAATGAGATTGCGATCCTAAAAAAATAATATTATTTGAGATTCTGAATTATATTTTATTTATGTTGAAATTATATTTTATTTATATTTTATTTATGTTTGAATTATATTTTATTTATGTTTGAATTATATTTTATTTATGTTTGAATTTTATTTGTATCATGATCATAACATGTGCGAAGATTCATGCGGCCTTAAATCTCACAAGTTCGATTTGTTATTCCGGTGAATGATGGCGCGCAACATGTAGAATTATATCATGTCAAGACTATAGTACAATTTAGAAATTATTTTTTGTAGGATGCTAACACTTTTGAATTTTATGGGGGTGCTAGGATTTTTTATGTAAACTTAATATATAAATGTCAGAATATTTCAACAATATAAAAACACATTCATTGAATGCTCAAGCCGTGAGAACTACATACGTTCAAAGCTTTAATGCGGAAACAACTAATGAGAATTGCGATAATATAACTGTGAGAAGATTACTTATTGCGGCGAATGCTATTATAACGGGAGGATTAGGAATCACAGGCAACGTTATAATAGACGGGAACGAAACTGTCTACGGGACGTTAGGCGTCACTGGCACAATAAATGCAGGGTCGAATGTTAACATCTCAGGGAACGAAACTGTCTACGGTTCACTTGGCGTCACTGGTGGAATTTTTGCAGCAGGAAATGTCAATATTTCAGGGAACGAAACTGTCTACGGTTCACTTGGTGTCACTGGTGGAATTTTTGCAGCAGGAAATGTCAATATTTCAGGGAATGAAACTGTCTACGGTTCACTTGGCGTCACTGGCACAATAAATGCAGGATCAAATGTTAACATTTCGGGGAACGAAACCGTCTACGGGATGTTAGGTGTCACTGGTGGAATTTTTGCAGGAGGGAATGTCAACATCTCAGGGAATCTTGGTGTCTCAGGCAGCGAAGTAGTCTTCGGATCGCTCGGCGTCACTGGCACAATAAATGGACTGTACGAACAATATTACTCAGACAACGGAAACGTGTACATAACAAACGTCAACATTCCGGATACAGGCACCAACAGCACCGCAATGGGATATCGGGCACTAGCTCTCAACCAAGGCGATAATACAGCATTTGGATGGGAAGCATTAACATTAACAACTAGTGGAAGCAACAATACCGCAATCGGAAGATCATCACTACTTAGCAACTCAACAGGCGCAAGTAATACAGCAGTCGGAAAATTATCAGCAACAGCAAACACAACAGGAAGCCGTAATTGCGCATTTGGACATGACACATTATTTACAAATTCAACAGGATCAGATAACATAGCCATTGGAGAACAGGCATTATTAAACAACACAGTATCACAAAACATTGCAATTGGTACAAGCACATTACTTACAAATACAACTGGACTGAACAATGTTGCAGTCGGTTATCAAGCATTAACTAACAATACAACAGCATCACAAAATATTGCAATAGGTACTAACACTTTAGGTACTAATTCAACGGGCACACAAAATATAGCAGTCGGAGGAGAAGCATTATCTGTAAATACTGTCGGTGCAAATAATATCGCATCAGGATTTCAATCATTGTATTCAAATGTTGGCGGCTATCAAAATATTGCATTAGGAACAAGTGCTATGCTAACAAATATATCAGGCTTTGACAATATTGCGATTGGGACTACCTCATTAAATTCAAATATATCAGGCACTAATAACGTTGCATTGGGAACTAGCGCAGCATTTCATAATACAACTGGTGGAACTAATACAGCAATTGGAGACAGTGCACTATTCACAAATTCAACTGGATCAAGTAATGTTGCTCTTGGATCTGGTGCGTTACTTGCAAACACTGTATCAAACAATGTGGCAGTTGGTGCCAATGCATTACCTAATAATACTACTGGACCAAATAATAATGCAATTGGTTTTCAATCACTATTTACAAACACAACCGGAAATGATAATGACGCATTGGGATCAAATGCACTTTTTGGTAATACAACCGGCTTTCAAAATGTTGCAATCGGTACGAACGCATTGTCAACCAACGCGATCGGAGGAAATAATGTATGTATCGGATATAGTAGTGGAAGTGGCGAAACTGGAAGCTCAAATACATATCTCGGATTTGGAACCGGACCAGCCGTTGAATCGGCTCAATCAAATGTAACTTGTCTTGGTAATGGCGCAGTTCCGTCGGCACCTAATGCATCTAACCAAGTTGTACTAGGAAATGGATCTATATCTCACATATATGCAGCCGTCACAACCATAACCGCAATATCAGATAAACGTGACAAGGCCGAAATTGAACCTCTTGCACATGGACTAAACTTTATAAACCAAATCGAACCGTGTAGATTCAAATGGGACAAGCGCGAATGGTATAACAACAGAATCAGTGACGGCACCAAAAAATCCAATACATGGACAGCAGGATTTATTGCACAAAATATGAATGAAGTTCAAGAAAAATATGACGCTAAATATCTCAATCTAACAACCATAATAGATGATGAACTTATAATGGCAACGCCCGGCAACTTACTACCTATCATAATCAAATCTCTCCAAGAACTATCAACTGAAAACAATGCACTCAAACAACGAATAATGTTATTAGAAAACTCTAAATAATCAACCCTTTCTTCAAGATTTTTATGTATACTCAATATATAATAATGTCTCACATAATAAATAATTTAATAAGTAACTCAGTCAATGCGCAAGTTGTTAAATCTCAATTTTTTCAAGGCTATAATGCAGATATAATTAATGTAAACTGTGATAATTTGAATTCTAGAAGGCTACTTACAGCCGCAAATATTGTCGTGACTGGCGATATTGATGTGTTGGGAGATGTTGGAATCTCAGGGAGTGTTGATATCGAAGGAGGATTAGGCGTCTCGGGGAACGCAAATTTTTATGACAACGTCAACATCGAAGGAGGATTAGGAGTCTCAGGCAGCGCTACTTTTTACAACAACGTCAACATCGAAGGAGGATTAGGAGTCTCAGGCAGCGGACATTTCTACAACAACGTCAACATATCACAAAACCTTGGCGTATCAGGCAATGAAATAATCTACGGGGCGATTGGTGTCACTGGCACAATAAATGGATTATATGAACGATATTACTCTGACAATGAAAACGTATACATAACAAACATTAACATCCCGGACACAGCCGCTAGTACAAGTAATACCGCAATGGGATATAGAGCATTATCTGGTAACACTGGAAGCTATAATACAGCGTTCGGATGGGGAGCATTAGCAACAACAACAACAGGATCCCATAATACTGGCGTAGGAAATGCATCGTTAACCAATAATTCAACTGGTTCAAATAATACAGCAATCGGAGATGCATCAGCAACATTAAATTCAACTGGAAATCACAACAATGCATTTGGATTCGAAGCATTAAACAGTAATCAGACTGGTTCAGATAACATCGCAGTTGGATATCAAGCATTATTAAATAACACAGCATCACAAAATATTGCAATAGGTTCAGGCGCGTTATATGCGGGCACAACTGGATCAAATAATATCGCAGTCGGATTTCAAGCATTAGCCAACAATACCATAGCAACACAAAATATAGCAATTGGTACAAGTGCGTTACTTACAAATACAACTGGAATAAACAACATCGCTATCGGATTCCAAGCATTAACTGACAATACAACAGCATCACAAAATATAGCAATTGGTACAACAGCATTACAACTAAACACATCAGGCTTTGACAACATCGCAGTTGGTGCAAGTGCATTACAAGTGAACACAACAGGCACAGAGAACATTGCAATCGGGGCTACCTCACTAAATGCAAATACATCAGGAGGTAACAACGTAGCATTCGGGACTAGCACATTATTTACAAATACAACTGGATCAACCAATACAGCAATCGGAGATAGTGCACTATATACAAACTCAATTGGATCAAGTAATGTTGCTATAGGATCTGGGGCATTACTTAACAATACTGTATCACAAAATGTCGCAGTTGGTTCAAATGCATTATTCCATAATTCTACTGGACTAAACAACAATGCACTTGGATATCAATCACTGAATTCTAACACAATCGGAACTGACAACATCGCAATGGGCTACAATGCACTTTATGGTAACACTGGCGGCATTCAAAATGTTGCAATTGGGTCAAGCGCACTTGCAAATGGTATAACTGGAGGAACTAATGTATGTGTTGGATATAGCAGTGGAAGTGGCGAAACTGGAAGCTCAAATACATATATAGGTGCTGGAACAGGGCCAACCGTTGCATCGGCTCAATCAAATGTAACGTGTCTTGGTTATAATACAGCCCCACACGGAACCAATGCATCTAATCAAGTCGTACTCGGAAATGGGAACATCGCAAACTTATATTGTCAAGTAGCCCTAACCGTACTTTCAGATGCACGTGATAAGACAGATATCGAACAACTAACACTTGGATTAAACTTTATAAATGAAATTCAACCAAGCAAATTCAAATGGGACAAGCGTGCATGGTATGAAAATGATGTCAAAGATGGTTCTAAAAAATCTGATAACTATACAATAGGATTCATAGCACAGAATGTAAAACAAGTACAAGATAATTTCGATGCATCTTATGCAAATATAGTTGATGTTATAGATGATAATTTAATGATGTTAACGCCGGATCATCTACTACCTATAATGATTAAATCTATCCAAGAACTAACCAAGCAAGTTAATGATTTGAAATCTGAAATAGAAATACTCAAGAATAAATAATATTTATTTATAATTTGAAAAAAACGTTGGAAGAACTATTATTAGCACATATTTATTCATGTCGTGTTGATGATTATTTATGATGTGTGACATTTAAACTGTGATAGAATGTTCTATGTTTCTATGGTGGGGCTGTCGTAGAATAATGTTATAAGTTCTAGTCTGTTTGTTGATGCGTTTTGGGGTTCAATCAGAAATTTAATTTGTTCTTCAAGTGAAGCTAGACGTGAATTCCAATCGTTGATACGTTTTTTGTTAAGGACACATGTTCTATCTTTGTTAAATGTCCAACAAGATGGGATCTTGACATTGTTGTTAGTATAGTTATCAGGATTGAATCTGATGACTATTGTTGGTTTGTTGCCTATGTCTTTTGATATTTGTTTTAGTCTAGTATGTTCGTTGTTGTAGCGTTGGTGTTGATGTTGATGTTCGTCGATTTCTATGATGATGACTTGGTGATTTAGATTCAATAATAAATCTGGACGTTTTCTTGAAGTTCCGCCATTGATAGCCTTATCAACGATCCATTTGTATTGAGAAAAATTAGAAATAATATAATCTGTAACAGCTCTTTCTTTGGTTTTATAATTTATTGTTATTTGTGTGTCAGGATTTAGTTGTATATAACAATGAAAACAATATGCGCCATACTTATTTTTGATGAATGTACCGCATAATTCTGTCTTACATCTTTTGGATGTGACGTCGATCATTCCAGTTTTTTTGTGTTCGGAACAGTACAATCTTTCGGTTAATCCCGGAAAATTGAACGAAGGACGTGTCTGACAATCTTTTGCTATGCATTTTTTAGATGCGACATTTACCATGTCATCAAGCTTATGGGTAGCGCAATACAATTTTTCAGTTAATCCAAAAAAATTATAACTTGGTTGGATTTCACAATCTTTTTGGGCACATTTCTTTGTGTGAACGTCAACCATATCATCGTGTTTATGCTCAGTGCAGTACAATTTTTTAGTTAATCCTGGGAGATTGTAATTCGGTTGAACATTACATCCGGGTTCAATGCAAGTGGGCGTAATAACGTCGATCATTCCGTCTTTGCGATGTTTACTACAGTAGATGCCTTTCTTCGATCCGGGCGCATTAAAGCACGGTTGAATTTTGCAAGTTGGTTCCGCGCATTCTTTTGCATAAACATTTATCATTTCATCATGCTTGTGTTCTTCGCAGAACATGCCTTTTTTCAATCCAGGCATATTGAAGACAGGATTTGTGTGGCAAGTTGGGTAAGCACATTCTTTTGCATAAACATCTATCATTCCATCCAACTTGTGTTTTTTGCAGAACTTACCTTTCTTCGATCCGGGCATGTTAAAAGCTGAACTCATCTTGCAAGTTGGATCTTCACAAGCTCGAACAATATCTATCATGTCTGGTGATGTTCTGTGTGCTCTACAAAATAAAGCTACACGCGTTCCTTTTATATTATAATAAGCCTTCTTGCGACATCGGTCGCGTTTGTTTTCATCTTCATGATTGTGTTTGCATACTACCATTTTATATTATATAATAATAACTTATCTTTAAGTGAATTTCATTATGAAAATATTATACAAATTTAGTTAATCTGTGCTGGCATCCATCAAATTATATGTTACGATTATATTATATTATATTTCATTACTATCAATAAAATTTTATATATGTCTAGTTATATATAATGTCTGATCGTAATGTCAAAGCAAATATGATTACCAGTCAATCAATTAAAGCGAATTTCATTCAAAGTAATAATGCAACTATCAATAATGTAACTTGTTCGAACGTATATATTAGCAATACAGTACATTCTTCTAATCCCGTGACGAAGACTATTGTTGTTGAAGATAATATGTCCGTTTTGGGAGATTTAAATGTATCCGGAAACACGATTATTGACGGTGCGATTATTTATTCCAGCATTGGAACTACGGGAAACGTTGACGTCGGACTTGATTTAAGCGTATCAGGCGACGGCGTTATCTACAACAATTTAACCGTCTATGGATCCGTTGGTATAACTGGCAGCCTTTTCGTGGATGGCACGCTTGTTTATAATGATTTTGCAGCGAATAGTTTGAATATAGTTAACGATGGTATCATTGGCAGTGATTTGTATGTCGGTAGGGATGCTGTGATAGGTAGGGATATAGAAATCTCAGGCGAAGTGACTATTTTAGGAGGAATGGGAATCACTGGCAGCGTAAATATCGAAAATAATCTCAACGTTAGCGGAGAAGCAACTATTTTAGGAGGAATGGGAATCACTGGCGATGTCAATATCGAAAGTAATTTGAATGTAATCGGAGACGCACAAATTGATGGGAATTTAACTGTTGATGGCGCGCTTGTCTTTAACGAATTAGGAATAAGCGGCGATGCTTATATCGGTGGAAATGTTCTCATAGGACAAAGCTTAGGAATAAGCGGCGGAGCTACAATTTCACAAAATTTACAAGTTAATGAAAGTGCAACAATTCTAGGAAATATTGGCGTCACAGCCAACGCTTTTGTTGGAGGCAATATGTCAATTTCACAAAATTTACAAGTTAATGAAAGCGCAACAATTCTAGGAAATATTGGCGTCACAGCCAACGCTTTCGTAGGTGGAAACATGACAATTTCAGAAAATTTACAAGTTAATGAAAATGCAACGATCCTAGGAAATATCGGTGTCACAGCCAACGCTTTCGTAGGTGGAAACATGACAATCTCAGAAAATGTAACGATTCTTTCAAATCTCGGTGTCACTGCGAACGCTTTTGTAGGAGGCAATATGACAATCTCACAAAATTTACTAGTTAATGAAAGCGCAACAATCCTAGGGAATATCGGCGTTACAGCCAACGCTTTCATAGGCGGCAATATGACAATCTCCCAAAATTTAGAAGTTAACGAAAACGCAACAATTCTAGGAAATATTGGTGTTACGGCCAACGCTTTCATAGGCGGCAATGCAACAATTTCTCAAAATTTATTAGTTAATGAAAACACAACAATCTTAGGAAACATCGGCGTCACTGCCAACGCATTCGTCGGAGGCAATATGACAATTTCAGAAAATTTACAAGTTAATGAAAATGTAACGATTCTTTCAAATCTCGGTGTCACTGCGAACGCTTTTGTAGGAGGTAATTTAACAGTCTCACAAAATCTACTAGTTAACGAAAGCACGACAATTCTAGGAAATATCGGTGTCACAGCCAACGCGTTCATCGGCGGCAACGCTACAATTTCACAAAATTTACAAGTCAACGAAAACACAACGATTTTAGGAAATATTGGCGTCACTGCCAATGCTGTTATCGGCGGCAACATGACAATTTCACAAAATTTACAAGTCAACGAAAGCACAACGATTTTAGGAAATATCGGCGTCACAGCCAACGCTTTCATTGGCGGCAATACGACAATCTCACAAAATTTAGAAGTTAATGAAAATGCAACGATCCTAGGAAATATCGGCGTCACTGCCAATGCATTTGTCGGAGGCACGTTAACTTGCAATGGACAAAATACAACAGGCGATTCATATTACAACGGCAACGTCACAATCGCCAAGTCTCTCGGTGTCACGGGCGACAGCAACCTATTAGGAAATCTCGGCGTTACAGCGAATGCCGTTATCGGAGGCAATGCTACAATCTCTCAAAATTTGCAAGTTAACGAAAGCACAACAATTCTGGGGAATATCGGCGTCACAGCCAACGCTTTCATTGGCGGCAATATGACAATCTCGGAAAATTTACAAGTTAATGAAAGTGCAACAATTCTAGGAAATATTGGTGTTACCGCGAATGCCTTCGTCGGTGGTAATATGACAATCTCACAAAATTTACAAGTTAATGAAAGTGCAACAATTCTAGGAAATATTGGCGTCACAGCTAATGCGGTCATCGGAGGCAACGCTACAATCTTGCAAAATTTACAAGTTAATGACAGTGCAACAATTCTCGCAAATCTCGGCGTCACTGCCAATGTTTTTATCGGCGGCACACTAACTTGCAACGGTCAAAGTACATTAGAAAATGCATATATCAGCGGCAATGCCGTCATTGCAAAATCACTTGGCGTGACTGGCGATGTAAATCTTCTAGGGAATCTTGGTGTCACATCGAATTGCGTCATTGGCGGCAACATGACAATCTCGCAAAATTTACAAGTCAGCGAAAGCGCCACAATTCTTTCCAATCTCGGCGTCACTGCCAATGTTTTCATTGGAGGCAATACAACTCTTCAAGGGAGCCTTGGCGTCACAGCAAATTGCGCCATCGGAGGCAACGCTACAATATCACAAAATTTACAAGTTAACGAAACCGCAACAATTTTAGGAAATCTCGGCGTCACATCCAGCGCTTTTATCGGAGGCAACGCTACAATTTCACAAAATTTAGAAGTTATCCAAACCGCTACAATTCTAGGAAATCTCGGCGTCACATCGAACGCAGCCATCGGAGGCAACGCCACAATTTCACAGAATTTACAAGTCAGCGAAAGCGTCACAATTCTTTCAAACCTTGGAGTCACATCGAGCGCATTTATTGGAGGCAACATCACAACGCAAGGCACGTTAACTTGTAACGGACAAAATACAACTGGTGATTCTTATTATAACGGCAACGTCACAGTATCAAAGTCTATCGGCGTCACGGGCGACAGCAATTTCCTAGGTAACGTTGGAATAAGCGGCAATGTGCTTATTGAATCAAATCTCGGGGTCTCAGGTTCGATAAATGGACTCTACGAACAATATAAATCAGCAACAAACAGCATATATGTCACAAACAACAACATAACAAATCCCGCATCACAAGATACCGCTTTTGGATTCAACGCTCTTCAACATGATACAGCAGGAAGTAACACAGCATTTGGTTACGAAGCCCTCACAACAAACACATCAGGATTATACAATACAGCAATCGGCGCCGGTGCATTATTTACAAACGGAAATGGAACATACAACACAGCTATCGGCTATGAATCTCTCAACCTCAATACAGGAAGCTACAACACTGGCATTGGCGCAAACGCTCTAATTGCCAACACATCGTCAACATACAACACTTGTATTGGGGCCTATACAGGATATAAAAATAATATAGGAGAACAAAATACATGTATCGGTGCTCTATCATTCTACAATAATACATCAGGCTCATATAACACAGTAATTGGCGTTGAATCGCTTTCATCAAATATTATCGGAAGTAACAACACAGCCGTCGGTTATGACGCATTGTCAAATAGCTTAACTGATAACAATACAGCTATCGGTTATAATTCGATGTTCACAAATTTAGTTGGAACCAACAACACAGCAATTGGTACAAATGCACTCTTCACGAACTACGATGGAATTAATAACATTGCTATCGGATCATCTGGTGCATATGGTTGTTCTGGGGGTTCACAAAATACAGTTATCGGCGTGAATGCATTACTGACAAATGTCACAGGAAATAATAATACAGCAATTGGATTCCAAGCATTGTCAAATAACACAACAGACAATAATACCGCATTAGGATTTCAAGCACTAACAACAAATACTAACGGACAAGATAATACCGCGGTAGGTTACAATGCATTAAATGGTAACACAGGTGGATCAGATTGTACAGCTATTGGATATAATGCATTATCTACTAATTTTCTGAATTTTAATACTGCCGTCGGATCTGGAGCTCTTCAATTCAACACATCTGGCAGCGAATGTACAGCCGTTGGTTACAATGCATTAAATAGTAATAGTGGTAATCACAACACAGCAATTGGTTCTGGAGTATTAATTGCAAATGGATCTGGACAAGATAATACAGCTATTGGTTACAACGCAATGAATTCTAATCAAACTGGTAATTTTAATGTTACCTTAGGATCGAGAACACTTAATAAAAATATTTCAGGTTTAAATAATGTTGCTATTGGTATTGATTCACTGTTTACAAACATTAGTGGAAGTAGTAATACATCTGTTGGGTATCTGGCATTAACGAACAGCTTGGCAGACAATAATACAGCATTAGGATTTCAAGCTCTCACAGCAAATACCATAGGAACTAACAATGTTGCAATAGGAATGGATGCATTACTTGGATGTACTGGAGGCAATCAAAACATCGCCGTCGGGAATATCTCATTACAATCAAATGTTACCGGTTCAGACAATATTGCAATTGGGTATCAATCATTAAATTCAAATATCGTTGGACAACAAAATATAGCAATCGGTACTGAGGCATTAAATGCGTCAACAAATAATTTTTGTACAGCCGTCGGTTATCAAGCACTACTAAATTCATCTTCAGATTACGCAACGGCATATGGATATCATGCATTAGTAAATAATACGTCTGGATCAAATAATGTTGGCATTGGGCCTAATACGCTTGCAACAAATGTGTCGGGAATTAGTAACACTGCTGTCGGCGTTAATTCGTTGTATAGTGGTAATACTGGAAATTATAATACGGCTGTTGGTATGAGTACTTTATATAATGTGATTGGAAGCAATAATAGTGCATTTGGATTTAATGCAGGAATTCATGAAACTGGTTCTTCAAATACATATATTGGTTATAATACTGGATGTACGGGGCCGGTTGGTGCATGTTCGAATGTAACTTGTTTAGGAGCAAATTCTGTTCCAAGTGCAAATAACGCAACATATGAAATTACTTTAGGAGATGCCAACATACTAACTCTTCGATGTGCCCAACCTGTCATAACTACTTTATCAGATTGCCGTGATAAAACTGACATACAATCATTAGATTTAGGTATTGAATTTCTCGATCAACTAAAGCCCAGCAAATTCAAATGGGACAAGCGCGAATGGTATGACAACAATATAAAAGATGGTACTCGGGCATCAAAATTCTTCACAGCCGGTTTCATCGCCCAAGATCTAAAAGAAATTCAAAATAACAACAACGCTCACTATCTAGACTTAATCTACGAATCCAATCCTGAAAAATTGGAGGCAAGGCCCGGCAATCTATTTCCCGTCGTCATCAAAGCAATACAAGATCTTCATAAACAAAATAAAGAACTTACTGACACATTCAACGCTAAAATACTAGAACTCGAAAATAAAATTGTTGAGTTACAAAATAAATAAATAATTAGTTATGATTTTAATGTGGTTGACATGAATAAATGTGTTTGTGTTTTATGTTGTTGGATTTCTGATTCTAATTGTTTGATACGTGAATCGGCATGCTCACACTGTTTTACGATTTCTTGTTGATGTTTGAGTGATGGAATAGGAATTCTAATGTCGCCTAAATATTTTTTTGAGATTCTTTTTTGATTAGCGCCAAAGAACCCATCCTCAAGCAACTTGAGATTGTGGTATAGATAGTAATATATGTATTCGGTGAGTACAATGTTGTTATCTTTGACTTTGAAATGAAAGTTAGCTGCGCCTACGGAATACTTTTCTGCAATATATATCATACATCGTCCTGAGCCGTTTACAGAGTTGATGATTAATGCTTTGTCTTCGTGATCATATGTGTTGAGATATGAATGTCCTAGAATGCTACAAGTCATAAACTTATATTTTCCATTTGTAATAGCATCGTCGGGCTTGCGTTTCTTACCTCCTGATATGAAGTCACAAATTTCGATTATTTTTTTGGTTTGGATGCCGTCTTTGAATTTATCTGTCATTGTGTCTTTTATATATTCTGCATGGTTGAGAGAATAATTATTTTTTGAAATTTCGTCGATGGGTATTTCGATTAGTAGTTGTTTTGAGTCGTTGTCGGGATTGTAGCTGTAAAATTTAATTTTGGTGGTTTGATGAGCCTCAGTGAAATTATATTCTCTGGCTGTTTCTGTTTGTGTTCTTGAAATTTTGATGTTTGTTTTTAGAGCGTCGGTACCTTCTATTTTTTTGGTAAAATATAGTACACATGTTGATATGGTTGTGTGAGTGAAGATTTGTGGTAAGTAGTATATTTCTTGTAGATCACATGTTTTTGTTAGATATTCACGTAAAGCTACAAGTTCTTTTCTTGAATTATATAATTCTTTGCCGCAAGGTACTATGACAGCACATCGTCCATTGATTTTTAGCATATAAATTATAGCTTGTAAGAATAATGGTACCGCGCTATTTGATTTTATAGGTAGATATTCATTTCGTAGTGGATGTTGAATTTCGTTGTATATGAGTCCATCGATTCCAAATGGTGGGTTGGCTAGGATGATATCGTATTTGTTTGTGATGGGATTACGTATGCTATCTCCTTTTTCAAGAACGTCGAACATGTGACCTGATGATATGAGCATGTTCGAGATTGCTAGTTGGTAAGTGTCTGGTTCTGCCTCACGTCCTCCTAAGCCTTCCTTGCTTAGAAATTTCCAATTTAGATTGATGCCTTTTGTTTTAGATTGTTGTAGAATGTGACGTAGAGACGATATTAGAAATCCGCCTGTTCCCATTGCGGGATCAAATATTTTTTCGATTGTGCCATTGGGTTTGAGCTGTGGGTTGATTAATTTGATCATCATGTGTTTGACGCTAGGAGGTGTGAAGAATTGTCCTAGTACTTTGCCCGTCATGACATCTTTGATAACCTCCTCATAAGCCTCACCAAGGATATCTTCGTCGATTGATTCAAAGTCAAATGAATATAGTTTGTCGATCAGTTTCTTATACGTAGATTGATGTTGAATGTCAAATCCCTTGCCTTTAAGAAATATATTTTTGGTAACAGGATGGACTGATAGAATTTCGTCCCATAGACATTTCATAATCTTCGGTATATTGTCTTCCTTTTCGTTTGCAAGGTTACTGAATCTTACCATAGATAGTAGTTTTGTTTTATGTTTTTCGATTATGTTGTCTTCATATTGACTAAAATCATATTTGTAGTTGTCGATATCTATTTGTTTTCCAAATTGTGGTTCTAGTAATCTTAAATCTAGTAGATGTGCTAACGTGCGAAGGGCCTTGTCGCCAGTTAAATGTTCATTATTTCGTAATACATCAAGACAGTAATTGAATATTGTAGATAATTTGGTTTTGGATTCTACAGGAGATTTGGTTTTGGATTCTACAGGAGATTTGGTTTTGGATTCTACAGGAGATTTGGTTTTGGATTCGGTTTTAGATTCTACAGGAGATTTGGTTTTGGATTCGGTTTTAGATTCTACAGGAGATTTGGTTTTGGATTCGGATTCGGTTTTAGATTCTACTGGAGATTTGGATTCGGATTCGGTTTTAGATTCTACTTGAGGTTTGACTTTGGATTCCGTTGATTGACTTGATTTTTGTATTTTGTCGGATTTGATGCAAGATTCTTCCATGTTTTGGTGTTTTGTAAAGTCAATCTTTTTATTGAAGACTTTACTACAGTCTGTACAAGTGTATTTAATTGATGACATATTGGATTATAAGATATTATTTATTAGTGTTTAGATAAATCAATTTTTATGAAATTATTATAGAATGTTACTTGAATCTATCTTCTTTTTATTGGTGATTATGATTATGTCTTGTAAATCAGTGACATTGTAATATTCAACCCATAGATCATTCGGTGGGAAGAGTGCATCGATTTTACATAATTCTTCACATACTTTTGATGAGTCTAGGTAGTGTCTTTTGATATCGGGGCTTGTCGATAGATATTGATGTACTTTGCTTTTGCAAGTTTCTAAATCATAATATATTTTTTTGATGCTTAGGTATTCAATCCAATTTGTGAATTGTCCTCTGAATATTATATCTGGTTCTTTTGATAATCTGTTGTTTTTATCGCATAATTCATAATAATTTTGTTTGCTGTTGACATTGTTGGTGATTATAATTTTACGTGCTTTATCATATGTTGTCGTTAGTGCGATTCTGTGTACTGTTTTTAATCTTAGCTGTTGGGTTAGTTCATCATCATATTTGGTAAGCGTGCTAATTGTGTTGTTGATATTTGTGTCACTTGGTTCTGATATCGCTATTTCAAGCTTGAATACTTTTATTTTTTGTGTTGTTGTCTCATCTTCTAGTCCCATTTGGTAGATAACTGATCTTACTTTTTGATAGTCAGGATTTTCAGTATTATCTAGCCAATCATGCTTATTTAGAATCGGTAATATAATTTTAGATATCTTGTGGGTGTCTTTTATGTTTATTCGGCTTGCACGAAGGGCTGATTGAACAATGCGAATTTCTGATGACATGTTTTCGGCAAATACAACGCCATCTAATCGTGGAAAGTCCCAGCCTTCTCCCAAGCAATATACACAAGTTATTATTCCAAATGTCGATTTTTCAAAATTAGTTATTATTTGCAGTTGATCACTTGATTTCATATTACTTGAATAGTCTGAATAATATAGATTAGGAATGGTAAAATATTTTCTTGTTATGAGTGTCTGTATGTATTTTATTAGTTTTGAAGAGTTCTCAATATTATTTGAGTATATCAATAAATGATGTGAGTTCTCGTCGGCTATACTTTTCAGAGATGCGAATGCACTTAGAAATAATCTGTTGTCATTATCGTTTGTAATATCAAATTCTGGCAATTGTATTTCGTTTGTAATGATAGTTTGGATAACATAATCACAAATAATATTTTCGTTAATCGCTTGTGACAAACATTTTTTGTAGATAACTTTACCAAAATATTCAATATTATCATTTGAAATAATTGTTGTATTGTTGTTTATATTTTCAAGTTGTTTGAGTGTAGCTGTCAGTGATATTTGTTTTATTGATTTGATATGTAACATTTGAATATATGTTTTTATGGTTTGTTCTGATCTCATGTTGCTTGTTGTTAGATGATGAACCTCATCATTGATTTTCATGTCAAATATGAATGTAATGTCTTGTGTCGCGGTGTATACTTTGTGAGATGATGAATATGTTGTTACTACGATACATTTTTTGTGATTCTTTGTTAGAAATTGTGTGATATGTTCGATGTCTTTGCCTGCTGAAACTATTAAGCATGGTATGTTTTGAAATAACGCATTGATAATTTCTTTCCATTGTTTTAGAAGTAATTTATTCGGAACACCAATAAGAATAGTGTTCGAGTTTATTTTTTGTGATATCCATAATGAAATTAAAGTCTTTCCTGTGCCGCATGTTAATACAAGTATGCCTTTGTCGTGAGTATGAAAATATATGATTGCATTATCTATGATTTGTATTTGATCTTGACGCGGTGTATATGTGATTGGTTGTTTATTATTTTGTAGTTGTAATGTTTGAATCAGTGATTTTATGTTTATTTTTTGTATTATTTTTCGTAGTCTATTATGTCTTAGTAAGTTATCTATTTGTTGTTTGTTTAATTTTGTATATTTGATATTTGTTCTTTGTAGATATGGTTCGATTTGAGTTATTATTTCGTTATTGTAAAATTCAGTGCCTGCGTCATATCTAATGTTTAGTTTGTGAAATTCATTTTGTAATAGACGCTCGATGATTCCCATTTGTTTGATAGAAATTTCAAATACTAATTCAAAATATCCTCGGATGATCTCACCAGTTGCATAATGTGTATCTCTTTCAGGAATATTATGTGTTTTGCCTAACTTACAAACATTATGTGTGTTATATGACGGATGCATTCGAACGTAGATGTATCCCTTGATGAAATCCATTTTTTTGATGAAAATTGGCTATATGATGATAGATATAAACTAATTTGTGAATCAATTTTTATGGAATATAAAATTCAGATGCTCAATGAATCGTTTTTCGGGATCTACTGACTTTCCTACATAATATTTGTTATCTGTAAGCTTGAGGACATAAATATTCGTTGTCATTATAAGATTATTATATATATGTTATTGTCATTGTTATCAATATCAATTTTTTGAAGAATTCTTATAAAAATTGAAATATCAAATGTATATAATATAATTTTATAGATAACATAATAACATGGCTGACGTTAAACAATATTATTACAGTGATGGTACTAAAACCGCAATGCTATTCAAGGATTCATTCAATGAATCAATAGAACATTTAACATTTGGCGATGAGTTACGTTCAATACAATTTGGAGAAAGTTTTAATCAGCCTGTTGAAAAAATAAAATTTCCTGATAATTTGCAATCGATTACTTTTGGAGATAGTTTTAATCAATCTATTGAAAAAATAAAATTTCCAGATAATTTGCAATCGATTACTTTTGGATATGAATTTAATCAGCCTGTTGAAAAAATAAAATTTCCTGATAATTTGCAATCGATTACTTTTGGATACAATTTTAATCAGCCTGTTGAGAACATAAAATTTTCGGATAATTTGCAATCGATTGCTTTTGGATATGAATTTAATCGGTCTGTTGAAAAAATAAAATTTCCAGATAGTGTGCAATCGATTACTTTTGGAACAAATGTTCATGAATCAATTCCTGGAGGCGATTTCAATAAACCAATTATAAATGTTAAGTTTCCAAAGAATTTAAAATCACTACAGTTGAGTTCTCGTTTAAATAAATCACTTTGTAATCTTCCCCACGTCGATAAATTATTTGTCTTCAACATGAATAATATTTCGGAAGTACCAGAATCAATAAAAAATATTTGTTATGTTTATTCCTATGTTGATCTCCGTACAATGGATAATTTATCTGATAGAATTACTGAAATCATGGTTTGTTCCTATTTTCATCATGATGGCGATGTTATGACTAACTTGCCTTGCTCTGTACAAAAAATTATATTACGTTCTAGATCGATTTTCAACAGAATAACAAAAATTCCGTATGGATGTGTAATTGTTGACGAAGATGATAACGAAATCAGAAGTGTTATTACATAAAAATATGAGTATTATGTGCTACTATCTAACAAATTATTTTTTTATACCAATAATATCGTATCCTTCCACCATTCATCAATTTGATTGACTATATTTTGATTAGCGCATACGGCATCAGTTTGAATAAATGGTAGCACCTGACTTATGAAGTTAGAAGAATCTAGAAAATCCAATTCGAATAGTTGTTTTACATCATCTGGCATGTTGATTAGTCTTTGATACAGTATCATACGTCTAAACTTATCACATCCATCTGTGTTTCTACCATCAATGTAGTGACTAAATCCATTCCGTTTCTTTCTAAGCCGAATTAATTTCTGTTGTGAGTTTTTATTGATTTTAGGTTCGATGCGATCAATACTGTTAATGTCTTGTATTGCGATGAGATATTTTCGATATAAATTATCGGCAACATATTTTTGTATTATGTCGTTTTGTGAATTGATGCGTGTTCTTAAGTATATGTTGTCAGATGACGAGTAATGATGGTTCAATAGTAGTTGAAGCGCAACTATCATAGATGTAACAACAATAATATTTCGTGTATTGATGGATATCATGATTATAATAATATGATACATAGCATCAGATAGTTATTTTTTTCAATTTTTTATGAGACATGTAATTGTTGGCGAAGATGATAACAATATAAAATAAAATAAAATAAAATTATCTTAAATCTAACAAATTATGTAATTAATTATGATGACAGAACCGGCAAAAGATTATTATAAAATTTTAGAGATTACACGTGAGGCAACGTCAGAAGACATACGGGCGGCGTATAAGAATTTAGCTAAGAAATGGCATCCTGATAAGAATCCGCATAATCGTGAAGAGTCAGAACAAAAATTCAAGGAAATTTCTGAAGCGAATAGTATTCTATCTGATCCTAACAAGAAAATGCAATATGATCAATTTGGGATATGTGATGGTGACAATGGCGGTATGCAAGGAGGCGGGCCGGACATATCAAATCTATTCAATCAGATGGGAGGTATGTGGCCGAATATGTTCAATCAACAGCGTCAACAAAGACAACAGCCAACCCAAGAAGTGCGTGTCAATCTAACGCTTAATGAAATATACAGCGGTAACACAAAATTAATCGAAATTCCTACCAATGCAAAATGCTCAAGTTGTGAGGGACATGGTACAACAGACAAGAAAAAAAATATATGTCCGTCATGCAATGGTCAGAAAGTTAAAGTTGCAGTAGTCCAGCTTGGTCCCGGAATGTTTCAACAACGCACAATGCCATGTCCTCAATGTAAACAAACCGGATCCATAATTGATAAATCAAAAGAATGCACACCATGCAAAGGTAACGGCACTATCCCAAAGATTACAACAAAGACAATTATAATCCAACCAAACTTTGACTACATGACAAAAATGAAGCTTAACAACTATGGGAACTACGATCTAGAATCCGATAAAAATGCGGATGTGTACATCATATTCACTATTTCAGACTTGGACAAATACAACTTATCAGTGTTTAACAAATATGATTTAATCCATACAGTCAAAATAAGTTTATGGGATGCGTTCTCCGGCTATACAATGTATTACACTCACCCAGACAACAACAAATATTCATTTAAATTCAATGACATCATCAAAAACGAAGATGCTAGATATATTCTTAACTTAGGTCTTCCATATAGCGAAGATGGTACACAAGGATACGGAAAATTATATCTAAAATTCAATCACATATATCCCGAAACGATTTTAACCGGCAGCTCACTCGAAAAATGGTTCAAAAACAAGAATAATACTGACGTTGTCAACAAATCCGAATACAAGCCCGAAAAAGTACGTAATGTCAATGATGAACAACAGCAACACGCACAACAACAAGCAACCCAATGCCCGGTTCAATAATTATTAAATTTTTTATATAGAAATATATTATGTAATATACTTATAGCAAAATGGAAACAACAAACAATCACACAGAATCACTAGAAGAACATCATGACATATGTAACTCAGAACATCATGACATATGTAACTCAGAACAGCTAGATGAAATGTTTGACAGTGTACTTAACGATCCTCTCAATAAAAACATACTTTGTGAATACTATGCATTAGTAAACTCGAATCTTCCAATTGAAACCGGCCAGCCTAAAGTCAATGAACCAGTATCTGATGATGACGTTATCAAAAATATATTATCCGAAAAAGAAACCGAGTCAGAATCAGAATCAGAATCAGAATTAGAATCAGGAGATGAAGAACATGATGAAAACAAAGTTGAGATTGAAAAATCTGATATTGATCTACTTAGTAATTCATCAGAACGATTTGGAATTATGTTAAACTATCCTCAAGATAACGAACTTGATGAATCTAAAATTCAAGAAGTGTTGAAGCAAATGTTTATGATTACACCAACTAATGTATCTAAGCATACTGTTCTTACTGAAACACATGATAATTTGGGATTAGTAGATGAATATTCTGATGATATGTCTGATAATAATACTAATTCCGATACTGACTCTGATGATGAAGATCCTGAAAGTTCTGAATCTGAATATGAGCAATCACCATTTAGCATTGTACCTGAAATATTGAATGGATTGAAGTTAAGAATCAGTAATATGTTTAGGTTCTTTACAAAAATAGATAAATTTGGAGAAGAGCCTGAAGATGATGATAATATGAGTAATAACTTGGCGGAAAGTTCTGAGTTGTTTGGCAATGTTGTTGAAATGATTGAATGTGTTGGAATTGAGAAATCATAATTTGTTATAAATTTTCTCCCAGTCGATAATTTTGAATGTTTTTTCTAGATATTTTTTGCGTTCAGATAGATAGTCTATGTAGTATGCATGTTCCCATAAGTCGATGACTGCTATAAAGTTGTGAGTTAAGGGGATGATGGCATCAGATGTTGTTATTAGTTCTAATTTATTGTTGTTGTTTGATGTGATTATCCAAAGCCAGCCTGAACCGAATAGTTTAGTTCCTTTGTCGATGTAGTCGTTGTAGAAGTTTGTTAAATCTTTATCAGACTTGAATAACTTATTTTTGTAAGTGCATAGTGCGTATAGGGACTTATTTATGTCTGTTAGACTGTTCCAATAGAGTTCGTGGTTAAATATTTGGGCTACATTGTGGTATAGGTCTGAAGTGTTGTCGTTAGTTTCAGTTATTGTTAGAAGAAGTTTGTTTCTGAATTGTGTTGTATCGTATGTTTTTGCTAGTTCGTTGTATGTTTGTATTACGTGTTTGTCTGTGGTTAGATATTTGTTGAAGTTGTTTATATATTTCATGTAGTGGCCGTTATAGTGAATATCTGTTTGTTTCTCGCCGATGTATGGACTTAGTAGATTGAAATCTATTTTTACGGGTTGTAGTGATAATTTCTTATCCATAATTTTATATATTAGATATGTAGAAAATATTTCCTGACATATTTATTATTTGGATTATGATGTGCCCGATGATGATAACGTGTCTGATGATAATGTGTCCGATGATGATAACGTGTCCGATGATAACGTGCCTGATGATGATAACGTGTCCGATGATAACGTGCCTGATGATGATAACGTGTCCGATGATAACGTGCCTGATGATGATAACGTGCCTGATGATGATAACGTGCCTGATGATAACGTGTCCGATGATGATAACGTGTCCGATGATGATAACGTGTCCGATGATGATAACGTGTCCGATGATGATAACGTGTCCGATGATGATTATGTGCAACATGCTGAATTATATTTTATTCAGATGCTTTAGGATTATAACATTCCGATGATGATAACGCGCAACATGCTGAATTATATTTTATTCATTTGTGTTAGAATTATAACATGCGCGATAATTCATTGGTCGTTAAATCTCACTAGCTCAATTTGTAATTCCGATGATGATCACGCGCAACATGTTTAATGATACATATTTTTTTGATTATATGTGAAATATGGCCGCGCGCGTGTTTTGACGTTGTTATGAGTCAGTGTTCATCGCGCGGAATACATCTATCTAAAAATATTATTCTTCACAACCCGGCCGAAAACTACTTAAATAATTACTAACATAATAACATGATGCATAAATTATTCTTCACATCTCAATAAAAATATTATTCTTCACAACCCGGCCAAAAACTATTTAAAGAATTGTCACTATATCAACGTGATGCATAAATTATTCTTCACAACCCGGCCAAAAATTACTTAAAGAATTGTCACTATATCAACGTGATGCATAAATTATTCTTCACAACCCGGCCAAAAATTACTTAAAGAATTGTCACTATATCAACGTGATGCATAAATTATTCTTCACAACCCGGCCAAAAATTACTTAAAGAATTGTCACTATATCAACGTGATGCATAAATTATTCTTCACAACCCGGCCAAAAATTACTTAAAGAATTGTCACTATATCAACGTGATGCATAAATTATTCTTCACATCTCAATAAAAATATTATTCTTCACAACCCGGCCGAAAACTACTTAAATAATTACTAATATAATAACATGATGCATAAATTATTCTTCACATCTCAATAAAAATATTATTCTTCACAACCCGGCCAAAAACTATTTAAAGAATTGTCACTATATCAACATGATGCATAAATTATTCTGAACATATCAATAAAAATATTATTCTTCACAATCTGGCCGAAAACTACTTAAAGAATTACTAATATAATAACATGATGCATAAATTATTCTGAACATATCAATAAAAATATTATTCTTCACAATCTGGCCGAAAACTACTTAAAGAATTGTTATTATAACATGATGCATAAATTATTCGAACACAACTACAACTTGCAAAAAATTGATTTTTATATATCTGATACTCAAATTCATTATAAAATGGCATTCACAAATACAACAATAACAGAATTCATTGAATATATTCTTCAGTTTGACACTGTTGATGAAATTCTTAATGAACGCGAAACTCAAGCTGATAAAGACATCGTATACGAAAAATTATGGGATATCTGTATAAAATTTGGTTTTTGTTCAACGTTCCCGAACTCACAATATATTCATAAAATTGGTAATCTCAATACCGCTGAACTCAAAACTCTATCAAACCTAAATAAATATGTATCTGACACAAAAGTTTACAACGATGATATTGACATATGTTCAACTATCATTTTACAAAACTCTTCAACAAACGCATACATATTCATAACCTCAAAATACGATATCAAAAACATCATAGACATCACTACTAAACATATCTACACAGATTATCAAATCTATATTCTAGTTCCCGATAAAAATAAAGTTGAAGTGGTCGCCGATAACAAATACATCACAAAAAATAATATTCTTGACGAGTATGATCTCAATAAATGTTTCTTATTATTCAAGAAAAGTATAAACCAAAACAAAGAATTTTATGAAACTCTAAACTACAACGAACTATACATGAACTTTAAAAATAATCTAACTCTAAGATTTCATCAGGAAATGATAACATCTAAAACTGCTGACTTAATATTATCAAAACATAAATCATTTCTATGGGGCTGCAAATGTAGAAGTGGTAAAACATATATGATAGGCGGCTTATTACTCAAATTACTGAACATAAAGAAAACTCTGAATGCTCTAATCATAATTCCGGCACCGACTGAAACCGCACCTCAATTTACCGAAGATCTGTTCAATAATTTCCGTGACTTTAGCCAATTCAAAATCCATCACATCCAAAACTCAAGCTCAATCAAATCTATAACTTTATCAAAAAATAATATATTCATAGCCTCTAAACAGTTATTACAAAAATATATCGACAATAAAACAATTCTCAAAATCAAAAATCTAAAATTAGACGTAATCGGCTTTGATGAGAACCATCATTCTGGAACAACAGATTTATCCAAAGCAATCATAGACTCATATTCCTCAAAAAATACTGCAAAGATATTCCTAACTGCAACATACAGTAAACCATTGAGAGAATGGAATATAGCAACTGACTGTCAAATGTACTGGGGAACCGAAGATGAACAAATATGTAAAAGTATTGTAGCCGATAATCATAATATAAGTAAGTTGGCTGACGCACATGGAAAATCATATGTAAATAACACTGTGAAACATTTTATCAACTTGGGTTACAACGTTAATGACATCTTCAGTTCATATTTACGAATGCCCGATATGCATCTAATAACTAACCTGTTCGATACTACAAAATATGATGATATCATAAAAAAATTAGAAACTGATGCTAAAACTGGATTTTGCTTTGACACGTTGCTTGGACTTAATAACTTGAAAACACAATTTAGTTTCAAAACAGAAGTTAAAACATTTCTCAGATATATATCCGGTTCTAATAAAGAAGATGGCGACAAGACAATATTCAAAAGAATCAATAACATATGTTCTAAATATGAATCACGTAAGCCATTCACACAAATATGGTTCTTACCGACTAACTACATAAACGAAATATCAGAATGTCTAAAAATATTAATGCTTGAAGACAACGTCCTTAACAAATATGAGATTCTATGTGTAAACCGTAAGAACAAAGATCTTGCTAAAGACGTCAAGGAAGACATAATCATGAAAGAAACCGAAGCCATGAAATCTGAAAAACATGGGTTGATACTATTGGCTGGAAGCATGTTAACATTAGGAATAACACTTAATAAATGTGATGCTGTGATCTTAATGAACGATTCAGTCTCAACTGACAAAGTATTTCAACAAATTTATAGATGCATGACTGAAGGCACTAACAAAAAAATAGGCTTTGTGATTGATCTTAACATCAATCGAGTTTTAAACATATGTCTACATCATACAATCCATACTAACTGTGTTAACATTGCCGACAAATTAACATACCTAATCGAAAACCATCTTATACACATTGACGCTGATATGATGGACAACAAAAAAATAGATTCAAATACTGTCCTCAAAAAACTTATGGATACTTGGAAGAATGATCCTGTCAACAATTTCAAGAGCTTACTAAAAAATTTAGATTATGACGCTGACGACATTGATAGTCCGACACAGAAAATTATTAATAATATATTCACAAAATCAAATTCTGATGTTAGAACTGACATTACTTTTAGATTGAAGGATCATGAAGATCAATTACAAGTCTTACCGACTGGTAAAGAAACACACATTGATAAGACTGACAAAGTTGATGACTTTAGTTCTGAATCTGAATCCGATGATGAAGAATTAAATATATCGTTTACCAAAGACATCCTACCATACATTATACCTCTAGCTGCGATCTTGACAATGAAAACACCAACATTAGATCTTATAAAAATTCTAAACGAAATCAAAGTCAACAAAGAACTGTTGTATATATTTGATGATCAATGCACGATATGGTGGAATAAAAATAATCTAATAGACATAATCATAAATATCGTTTCTAAACACTACGATAAATCTTCTAATGTATATAATATAACAGTACAATTCAAGATGAGTATACAAGGTCTGATCGATAAACCCAAAGAACTACTAGAACTCATTGCCGATTGTTTGAAACCTAAAGATATTGAAAAAAAACTATTTGGCGAAGTATTTACGCCGATGAACTTTATAAATGATAACATGTTACATGATCTTGAAGAATACTGGACTATTAAACATAAAGAAAATATCTGGACTAATGACACAATAACATTTTATGATCCCGCGTCTGGTATGGGTAACTATCCGATTGCAATATACTATAAATTATTCGAAGGACTCAAATCAAAAATACCAAATGATAACAAACGAATTAAGCATATACTTGAAAAACAAATTTATATTGGAGAACTTAATAAAAAGAACTGTAGCATCATAAAACAAATATTTAACATCAATGACGAACATAAATTAAACTTATACGAAGGCGATACTCTAACAATAGACATAACTAAAGTATTTAACATATCTAAATTTGATATCATCATTGGTAATCCTCCATATAACGAAATATTAACAAAAGTAGGTGCTAAACCTCTGTATAACAAATTTATTGAATATTATATGAATAAATGTTCTATTCTGACATTCATAACGCCAAGCAGATGGTTCGCAGGTGGCAAAGGTTTAGATAAATTTCGTAAAATGATGCTTGATAGAACTGATATAGTGTTCATTAAACATTTCGATAATGCATCCAAAATATTTGGTAATTCAATAAGCATCGAAGGAGGCGTAAACTACTTTATAATCGATCACCAATACAACGACTTATGTTCCTTCAACAACTCTAAAATAAATCTTGGAAAATATGACGTACTAATTGATAACAAATATTATAATATCATCGATAAATTATCCAAATACGATTCATTAACAACATTATATCTTGGAAGATATTTTGGAATAGAATCTAATGACGAAAGATTATCTGATGATGCAACACTCATAAAATGCTATGTGTCTCAACAGAAAGGATTCATAAAATATATTACTGATGTCAAGAAAGATTACAAGTTTTACAAAGTTATTACAGCAAGAGCCAATGGACAAAATAAGTGCTTTGGAAACATCTTCATAGGAGATATCAATGAAGTTCACACCGGAAGCTACATATCATTTAAAATAGATACCAAAGAACAAGCGGAATCATTGCTAAGCTATATGAAATGTAAGCTACCTAATTTTATGCTATCTTTACGAAAAATATCTCAGGATATAAATGAATCTACATGCAAATGGATACCGTTACCGTCCTTAAATAAAATATGGAATGACATTGACGTCTATAAATATTTCAAACTAACAACTGATGAAATCAACATGATCGATAATGCATAACTACAGGACACAAACATATAATAACTAAAGTAATATTTTTATAAAAAAATTTAATATCTTGGTTCAATTCAAGATGTCAACCATCACATTTGAAAAATTATTGGATGAAGGCCGCAGTCTGATCGATAAACCCAAAGAACTACTAGAACTCATTGCCGATTGTTTGAAACCTAAAGATATTGAGAAAAAACAATTTGGAGAAGTATTCACACCTATGAAATTAATTAATGAAATGCTTGACAAGCTACCTATAGATGTATGGAAAAATAAAAATCTTACATGGCTAGATATGTCTTGTGGTATGGGTAACTTTCCGATAGCAGTGTACCTACGACTTATGGAATCACTTAAAGACATCATCATTGACGATAAAAAACGTAAGAAACACATTATAAGAAATATGTTAGTCATGTGTGAACTTAATAAAAAGAACGTATCTATATGCAAACAAATATTTGGTGACGTTGTCTTGAACATATACGAAGGCGATAGTCTAAACATGAAATATGAAATGAAATTTGATATCATTATGGGCAATCCTCCATATCAAGACGATAGTGGAAATGCTGGTAAAGGACATACCCTATGGACAAAATTTGTTGAACTATCATTGAAAACGCTAAAACCGAATGGCTATCTATGTTATGTTCATCCATCACTTTGGAGACAAGCAGATCATCCTATGTTACATAAACTGAAATCAAAACAAATATTATATCTATCAATTCATAACGAAATCGACGGTCAAAAAACATTCAATTGTTCAACTCGCTATGACTGGTACATCCTACAAAATACAAATTATTTCAAAAATACATATATCAAAGGTCAAGATAACAAACTATATAATATAAATCTACAAAACTGGAACTTTATACCAAATTATGATTTTGATAAGATTCACAAACTGATTGACAGCACCGACAAATTAGAAGTATTGTCAAGCAGAAGCGCATATGGACACGACAAAGCATGGATTAGCAAAACCAAAGACGACATTCATAAATATCCGGTTGTGTATTCTGTGAATCGAAAAAATGAGCTAACGTTACATTATTCATCAACCAACGCGAATGGTCATTTCAGGTGTCCTAAGGTAATCTTTGGAAGTGGCGCTACAGGATTTTACATTGATGAACATGGAGATTACGGATTAACACAATGGGCTACCGGAATCGTTGACAAAGTAGAAAATCTCCAAAAAATCAAGAACGCACTTGAATGCCAAAAATTCAAAGAAATCATCAAAGCTATATCCGTAAGCAAGGCCGAAATCAACAGCAAGATTCTAAAATATTTCAAAAAAGATTTTTACAATGAATTCGTCACCTAACGACAGTTTCTATAAAATACTGATCGAAAGTCTCCGGCTTGTGATGTTTCACATCACGCAAACAAAGTTTGCCTCACGGTACGTGAGAAAGCGTAGCTTTTCGATGATGATCATGCGCAACATATTTAATGATACATATTTTTTGATTATACGTGAAATATGGCCGCGCGCGTGTTTTGACGTTGTTATGAGTCAGTATTCATCGCGCGGAATACATCTATCTAAAAATATTATTCTTCATAACCCGGCCAAAAATTACTTAAAGAATTATCACTATAGTAAGATGATGCATAAATTATTCTGAACGTCTCAATAAAAATATTATTCTTCATAACCCGGCCAAAAATTACTTAAAGAATTGTCACTATGGTAACATGATACATAAATTATTCTGAACATCTATCTAAAATATTATTCGTTACAACCCGGCCAAAAATTACTTAAAGAATTATCACTATGGTAACATGATACATAAATTATTCTGAACATCTATCTAAAATATTATTCTTCACAACCCGGCCAAAAACTACTTAAAGAATTGTCACTATGGTAACACGATGCATAAATTATTCTGAACATCTCAATAAAATATTATTCTTCACAACCCGGCCAAAAATTACTTAAAGAATTATCACTATGGTAACATGATACATAAATTATTCTGAACATCTCAATAAAATATTATTCTTCACAACCCGGCCAAAAATTACTTAAAGAATTATTATTCTTCACAACCCGGCCAAAATTTACTTAAAAAATTGTCACTAGGCAAGATGATGCATAAAATATTATTCTGAATATATTATTCGTTACAATCCGGCCGAAAACTACTTAAAGAATTACTAATATATTAAGATGATGTATAATTTATTCTGAAACGATAACTTGCAAAAAATTGATTTTTATATATCTGATACTCAAATTCATTCTAAAATGGCATTCATAAACACAACAATAAACGAATTCATAGAACATATTCTTCAGTTCAATGCTGTTGATGAGATTCTTAATGATTGTGAAACTCAAGCTGATAAAAACATTGTATACGAAAAATTATGGGACATGTGTATAAAATTTGGTTTTTGTTCAACGTTCCCGAACTCGCAATACATTCATAAAATTGGTAACTTTGACACTGGCGAACTCAAAACTCTAACAAACCTAAATAAATATGTGTCCAACACAAAAGTTTACAACGATGATACTAACATATGTTCAACTATCATTTTACAAAACTCTTCAACTAACACATATATATTCATAACCTCAAAATACGATATCAAAAACATCATAGATATCACTACTAAACATAAACATATCTACACAGATTATCAAATCTATATCCTGGTTCCCGACAAAAATAAAGTTGAAGTAATTACTGATAACAAATACATTACAAAAAATAATATTCTTGATGAGTATGATCTCAATAAATGTTTCTTATTATTCAAGCAAAGTATAATCCAAAACAAAGAACTATATGAAACTCTAAACTACAACGAACTATATATGAATTCAAAAAATAATCTAACTCTCAGATTCCATCAAGAAATGATAACATCTAAAACTGCTGACTTGATATCATCAAAACATAAATCATTTCTATGGGGTTGCAAGTGTAGAAGCGGTAAAACATATATGATAGGCGGCTTGTTACTCAAATTACTGAACATAAAGAAAACTCTGAACGCACTAATTATAATTCCTGCACCGACTGAAACTGCACCTCAATTCACAGAAGATCTATTCAACAATTTCCGTGACTTTAACCGATTCAAAATCCATCACATCCAAAACTCAAGTTCAATCAAATCCATAATTCTATCAGACAATAATATATTCATAGCCTCCAAACAATTATTACAAAAATATATCAACGATACGGTAATAACCAAAATTAAAAATCTAAAACTTGATATTATTGGCTTTGATGAGAACCATCATTCTGGAACAACAGATTTATCCAAAGCAATCATAGATTCATATTCTTCAAAAAATACTGCAAAGATATTCCTGACAGCAACATACAGTAAACCGTTGAAAGAATGGAATATAGCAACTGAATGTCAAACGTACTGGGGCACTGAAGATGAACAGATATGTAAAAGTATTACTATTGACAATCATAATATCAAAAAACTGATTGATGCACATGGAAAATCATATGTAAATAACACTGTAAAACATTTTACTGATCTAGGTTATAATATTGACGACATCTTCAGTTCATACCAACGAATGCCTGACATGCATCTAATAACCAATTTGTTTGATACTGAAAAATATGATGATCTCATAAAAAAATTAGGAACTGATGCTAATAAGACTGGATTTTGCTTTGACACGTTGCTTGGACTTAATAATTTGAAAACACAATTTAGTTTCAAAACAGAAGTCAATACATTCCTAAGATATATATCCGGTTCAGTCAAAGGAGATAAGACAATATTCACACGAATTCATAATATATGTTCTAAACATGATTCAAGAACGCCATTCACTCAAATATGGTTCTTACCGACTAACTACATAAACGAAATATCAGAATGTCTAAAAATATTAATGCTCGAAGACGATGTCCTTAACAAATATGAGATTCTATGTATAAACCGCAAAAACAAAGATCTTGCTAAAGACATCAAGGACAACATAATCATGAAAGAAACTGAAGCTATGAAATCTGGAAAGCGCGGATTGATACTATTGGCTGGAAGCATGTTAACATTAGGAATAACTCTCAACAAATGTGATGTTGTGATCTTAATGAATGATTCAGTTTCAACAGACAAAGTATTTCAACAAATATATAGATGTATGACTGAAGGCACTAACAAAAAAATAGGCTTTGTGATCGATATTAACATCAACAGAGTTCTAAATATATGTCTACATCATACGATTCATACAAACTGTACTAACATTGCCGACAAACTTACATATCTCATTGAAAACCATCTTATACACATTGACGCCGACATAATGGACAACAAAAAAATAAACTCAGATACTGTCCTCAAAAAACTTATGGACACTTGGAAGAATGATCCGGTGAATAATTTCAAGAGCTTACTAAAAAATTTAGATTATGATGCTGACGACATTGATAGTCCGACACAAAAAATTATTAACAATATCTTCACAAAATCCAATTCTGATAATAAGCCCGATACTACTTTTAGACTGAAGGATCATGAAGATCAATTACAAGTCTTACCAACTGGCAAAGAAACACACATTGATAAGACTGACAAAGTTGATGACGCTAGTTCTGACTCTGAATCCGAAGATGACGAATTAAGTATATCGTTTAGCAAAGATGTCTTACCATA
>Ga0207027_1015_pt1 | contig 45399 bp, 33 predicted proteins | sample Alteio_BWMinCont_43_FD_153280 | JGI IMG/M metagenome (GOLD analysis project Ga0207027, IMG submission 153280) | Enriched cells from forest soil in Barre Woods Harvard Forest LTER site, Petersham, Massachusetts, United States -... | ecosystem: Environmental > Terrestrial > Soil > Temperate forest >... | reverse complement strand
TCACCTATACTGTAACAGTTAATCCTGTGCCTGTAGCACCAACAACAAGTGCTATAAGTTATTGTCAGGGAACAACTTCAGCGCCTTTAACAGCAATCGGAGCTAACTTGTTATGGTACACAGCAGCGGCAGGAGGGGTAGGAAGTTCAATCGCACCAACACCAAGTACCGCAACTCCAGGAAATACAACCTATTATGTAAGTCAAAGTCAAATATCTCCAACAGGTACTTGCGAAGGACCAAGAGCAGCATTGGTTGTAACAATCAATCCAACACCGGGAGCTCCAGTAACAAGTAATGTACAGTATTGCCAAGGTAATCCTACAGCAGCATTAACTGCAACAGGCTCTAATCTGTTATGGTACACTTTACCTACGGGAGGCGCAGGTAGTTCTATAGCACCAACCCCAAGTAGCGCAATACCGGGACAAACGACTTATTATGTAAGTCAGAGTATTATATCAGCAACAGGAACTTGCGAAGGACCAAGAGCTCCATTAGTCGTATCAATATCAGCATATAGTATTCCTTCTGTTGGAATTACAGAGAATAATACATCAATATGTAGGGACGGTTCAACGCAACCATCAGTTACGTTTACAGCCAACGCTACTAATTATGGAAATACTGCACCTCTTTATAAATGGAAAGTAAACGGAGCGAATGTGTATAGTTCTAACTCAGGTACTTATACCACTGATAGTTTACCGGTAGGAAACAATAATATTACATGTACAATTGATGTATTGAGTACCACAGGTTGCTTCTTGAGTACTACAGCAACATCGAATACAGTTAGTGTACAAGTTTCTCAACGTCCAACAATTACTAGTTTAACGACAACTACCCCTATTATAACTGAGGGAAGCTCGGCACAACTTGTAGCAACTGTTGATCCTGCAGGATCGGGCTTAGCATGGACGGCTGATGATGGGTTTACTTCAAATTCATCAAATCCAACAGTGACACCATCAGCTAATATTACTTACACATTAACAGTTTCATCAATAGGCGCATGCGCATCAGTAAGTGATACTATATCGATTGTGGTTTATACTGAATTCTTTATGCCAAATGCATTTACGCCTAATGACGATGGAGTAAATGATGTCTTTAGAATTCCACCTCAAGTAAATTTTGACCTTACTAACTTCGCTATTTATGACAGATGGGGTAATAAAGTATTTGAAACTAGTGATATAAATAAAGGATGGGATGGAAAATATAAAGGATCTCCGGCTGATATCGCTACATACATTTATGTGATCACAGGGAATGATTTAAACGGCAAAGTATTTCATAAAGGAACAGTTGTATTAATAAGATAATTATATTTGTCTTAGGGATTACAATTATTCAGAAATTATTTAAAAATAAGATCGCTTACTCAATAATTTGTATAAAAAAATCGTTATTGACAGTAGAAAATTATAACAGGAAGATGAAAAAGTTTAAGGTGTTTATTTTTGTTATTTTTATTAGTGTTTTGGCTAAAGCACAGGACCCGCATTTTTCGCAATTTTTTGCTTCACCATTAACACTTAATCCAGCGTTTACGGGGAAATTCGATGGCCAATTTCGCTTAGCGGCTAATTACCGTAATCAATGGCCATCTATTCCTAATGCATATATTACGGAGAGTGGTTCAGTGGATTTTAACCTTTTAAGGAGTAAAATAGGGAACAATGTACTTGGACTTGGATTCTCTGGTTTAAGTGATCAAAGCGGTAATGGGGCATTGAAATTAAATTACGGATCAATATCTATAAGCTATCATAAGTCATTAGATGCTCAGGGTTACAATACCATAGGTGCAGGGTTTCAAGGAACATATAGTAGTTTGGGTGTAGATAGATCAAAGCTAACTTTTCAGGATCAATTAGGATCTACGGGATTTACGCTACCTACAGGAGAAACATTTTCGAACGGGACTACTAAAAACTATTTCGATGTAGCGGCAGGATTATTATTTTCAGGCTCTTCAGATGGAGTAAATAATTATTATGCAGGTGTTTCAATGTATCATATCAATATGCCAAACACTGGATTTTATGTTGCTAATAGAACTGGAGCATCAGGATTTACACCTTCAGGCTGGAAATTGCAACCAAGAACTACTGCTAATGCAGGAGGATCTACTCCTATATCTCCGGTGTTAACATTGAGTGTCGCCGGTATTTTTCAAATACAAGATAATTCAACTGAGACAGTTATTGGAGGAGCATTATCTGCCAATGTAAATAAATCAGATGATGTAAACGATGATGGGACCAGCGATGTAAATGTATACATAGGATCATGGGTGCGTATTGGCGATGCTATTATTCCTTACATAGCTTTAGAATTTAGTGGCTTGCGTATCGGAGCAACTTATGATATCAACACATCAGGCCTTAATAAAGCAACGTTAGGTCAGGGTGGTATGGAATTATCTTTGATTTATATTAGTAAATCTTCTACAGAAAGTCCTGTACCTTGTCCTAAATTCTAATTAAGTACTTACTAGAGTATATCTAATTATATTATAAAAAGTGTTTCAGTTTTTGCTGAAACACTTTTTGTTTGGAGTAAGAAAGAGGCTTTTATTTATCTGCAAGTCTAGAGTTCATGGCATAGTACTTGGTCTCAAATAACTTTAAATTGTAATCGATATTGCAGATCGTTTTAATGATTATTAAATTATGTTATGAAATATTTACAAATCAATTCTCAACAGCTTATCAATACTGTAAACGCATTACTTTCCAATGATAGAGGATTACTTGCAATGGATGAAAGTAATCCAACTTGTAATAAACGCTTTGCTAAATTAGGGATCCCTCAAACGGAAGAATTTCGACGCGCATACCGCGAGATGATTATAACAACACCTAACCTTAGTGAAAGTATTAGCGGCGCTATTCTTTATGATGAAACGATTCGTCAGCAAAAAAAAGATGGCACCTCATTTATAAAAGCTGTTGTTGACGCAGGGATCATTCCGGGTATTAAAGTTGATGCCGGTGCAGTGGATATGGCAAATCATCCGGGAGAAAAAATTACAGAAGGACTTGATGGATTACGCGATCGACTTAAAGAGTATGCACAAATGGGCCTGCGTTTTGCTAAATGGCGTGCGGTGATAACTATTGATGATGATATTCCCAGTATGAGTTGTATTGAAGCGAATGCAAATGCTTTGGCCCGATATGCTGCATTGTGTCAGGAAGTAGGTCTGGTACCTATTGTAGAACCTGAAGTGCTTATGGATGGCAAACATTCTATAGAACGTTGTTACGAAATAACAGAACAGGTTTTGGGAATAGTGTTTAATAATTTGTACAAACAAAAAATAATGTTTGAAGGAATGTTGCTAAAACCAAATATGGTAGTTCCTGGATTAATGTGTGCAGATCAATCAACAATAGAAGAAGTAGCTGATGCAACTGTAAATTGTTTTTTACGATCTGTTCCTGCTGCTGTTCCGGGAATAGCATTTTTATCGGGAGGACAATCTGTGCAATTAGCCTCAGCACGTTTAAATGCAATGCATGTAAAATTCAAATCGAAATTGCCATGGGCCCTAACTTTTTCTTTTTCTCGTGCTATTCAACAACCTGCTTTAGAGATATGGCTTGGCAAAGATGAAAATATAGTAGCAGCGCAACAAGCATTATTACATCGTGCAAGATATAACAGGGCTGCTCGTCGTGGTGAATATGATGCAGCACTGGATAAATGATATCAAAATAAAAAAGGCCCAGTTTCCGCTGAACCTTTTACCTAAACCTAAATCCACCTACTACATTTTTACAATTTTTAATGCATCACTCTTCCAATCACTACCTGATATTTGAACATAATATTGTCCATCAGCTAATTGGTCAAGGTTTACGGTAATGTTATTAGACCCTGCTATAATAGTTGTTGACTGGCTTATTAATTTTTTGCCATACATATCCATTACCGTTAGTATAGCGTGGCCTGATTCTGTGGTGTTATATAAGACTGTGGCATTTCCTGTTTTAAGAGGGTTCGGATATATTTCTAATTTGTTTTGTGGTGCACAATTTATTGATGCAACAGCGACATCGCTATAAGAAGAAGATCCGTCTTTATTAACTAATTTTAATCTATAATAATCGGTTGCATCTTGTTGTGCAACATTTACAGAATAATTACCTGTACTAACAGTTGTAAATGTTCTATATGAAGTATACGTTGCTGCATCGTTGCTTTGTTCAATTTCTATATGATCAAGATTCCCTTGCGAAGCAAGGCTCCAGGTGAGCATAACATTACAATCGTTCACTTCAGATTTAAAATCAATTAATACAATGGGAAGAACTGTGCATCCAACAACAGGATAAGTATAAGCATTTCCTAAATTATCATTTGTGCTGGAGAAACTATATAGCGTTGAAAATGTACCACTTAAATTAAAAATGCCCGAACTGAAATCTAGAAGCTGCCCTGGTGCGCCAATTAAAGCTCTTACAGGGTTGCTGGTGCCATTAGTATATTTTGCACCTGAAACACTATAGCCTAATAGGCTTGCTGCATTAACGCCAAAATCGGCCGCTGTTTGATTTTGTACTGTCCACAAAGGAGTTGAATTGTATGTTCCGTCTGCATTACCTGTAAATAAATAAGCAGCACCACCCACAACATTTGCACCTACTAAACCTACGCTTGTTGACAAAGGTTCACCTACAATAATGTCGCCAATGCCATCGCAATTTACATCTAACATATTATCCATAGATGCGCCAAATAGTGCAGTTACATTGAGGCTTTGACCGGATAGAATAGAAAGTAAACTTGAGCTTCGTGGAGAAGAAAAACTTTGTGTAGGTGCCTGAAGAGCACCGGGTGAAGGTTTTGCCGCAAATACATTAATTGAACCTGTATTTAATTGTAGTCCACCTACTAAATTGCTTAATATACTACCGGTAGGAGAACTTACTAAAACATTTCCGTTACGGGTACCGGATGCATCTCTAACACCTTTTACTTTATATCCGAATAAATTTGCGATACCCCCTAAAAGACTTCCGCCCGCTGTTAATTGTGTTCCAAAGGTTGTATTAACGCCTGCTCCATTTCCGTTATAAATATAGACACTACCTCCTAATAAATTAGTTAATGTTACACCGGCAGGAGCACCCACAATGATATCCGGGTACCCATCCTTATTATAATCTCCTGCACCGTCAACGCTAAAACCAAATAATAAGCTACCAATATCAGCTACACTTAATAATCCTGCTGTTGGTGGATTTAATTGCGTGGGTGTATTGCTTGCAAGATTAGAGGAATAATACATAAAAGCAGCACCACTTCTTACTAACAATAACCCCGGAGATGCGTAACCGGGGGCACCTACAAGAACTTCACCTAAACCATCGCCATTCATATCTTCTGTAGCACTTACCGAAAAACCGAATAAAGCATCTGTATTTATATTAGAAGCCAAGACCCCTAGTACTCCGTTACTAAAGAATGTAGATCCATTTACAAAAATTGATAAAAAAGCGGAGGGGGTAGTTACACTTGCGAGATCTTCTCCTCTGAAAATATATGCTTTACCTGCGCTAACATTTGCACTATCAGGCAATCCACTAACGGCTGTAGAATAGGTATCGCCGGGAGCTCCCACAATAATATCATTTTTACTATCGCCAATAACATTGCCACCTGCAATGCTGAAGCCAAATAATGCACTAGTTACAGGTACTGTTGCACGTAATACTCTATCAGGTGTAACAGATAATCCATTCGAAGATCCAAAATATACAAATACTGCACCGGCACTCACTATGGTGGTAGCTCCGACAATATTAATTGCGCCGGGAGCTCCAATCGCTACATCATCGTATCCATCTCCATTTACATCACCAACACCTTCAACACTATAACCAAGCATTGCATTGACTTTTAATGTAAGATTTGTTAATAATGCAGGAAGCAAGGTATCTCCTGCAGAAGCTGTCCATTCAGGTGCATGTGAAAGAGGATCAACGGTAATAGGGTAAACGGCGTTTTTATCATTAACGATCAACTTTAATGTGTTGTCTTTTAATTGCATGTAAGCAGCTAAAGGAGTTTTATTTGCATCCCAAACAGTTAAGCCATCATATGCTAAAATTGTTTTGTGAGAATGAAGATCGCTAAATTCAAGACTATTGTTTCCATAAAGTTTTGGAGCAAGGTTTCCCGATATTTCCAAAGACACTTGCAAGTGTTCATTACCCGCTGGTTTATTATTGATGATAAAATTTTGTCTTAATCCTTTTTCATCAGTAACGTACTCAACAGCAAAATCACTGTATGTGTATTTAAGGTATTTTTCTTTTGCTTCAATTGTAGGAACTCTGCATTCTAATGGATGATCATTTTTGTTTTTACTGATCTGTGTGAGTTCTAATGAAGTGTTCCATGAAGAGGTATTTGTTGGCAAACTGAATTGTATAGGTTCTGCCGTAAGTTTATTTTTATTTATAGTAAACCCTGTTTTCTGTTTTCTGTTTGCTGTAACAAAAATATTCCCGGGCATTTGCTTAAAATAATATTCCGATTCTGTTAAATATTGTTCAGCTCCGTTTAGCCAGTTAGCATCTGCTGTATTAGGTAAAGTATTGTGTTTTGAATTCCCGGAAAAGGCTCTTGGCGCATTATTTTGTGCTAGGCTTACAGCGTTGGGGAAAATGGAGATGAGTGTAAGCCCCAAGATGGGTATAAAGTTTTTCATAGCATAGGTTTTAAGTTACAGATTTAGGTTACAGTATAAATTCTACAATAGCAACGTATAATTGAATATTTTAGTTTTAAAGGATTAAAATCATTTGTTATATCAGTTTTATTTTTTTGTGCACAATAATTATAATTAAATAATAGTCAATTAATTATGTGAATTAAGGACTTCTTTTAGAAGAAAAGAACAGAAAAAAGAGGTGTTTTTCTTCCACATTTTATCCACCATTTTTTACTTTAAAATTGATGAGGATTTTAAAAAAGAGACGCAGAAAATCTGCTTTATAACAAACAAAAAAGATGTTAATTAGCTCAGTTTTCACTCAGGATTACCTCATAGTTTTGCTATGAATAATTACACTAAGAAAAATAATTACACTAAGAAGCATTTTCTTAATGTAATTACGTAAGAATATGATTTATCTTTTAGGTAATATTGAAACATAAAATAATAGGAATGAATACGAAGAATAAAGTAGCAGAAATAACATTACTTTTTTGGGTAATGAAAATTATTGCTACTACGCTTGGAGAAACTTTAGGAGACTTTTTCTCAATGACTTCAAACTTAGGATATTTAACTACTTTATGTTTCATATTCGTTATTTTCATTTTTTTGCTTTTGATTCAGCTGTCGGTGAAAAAATATATACCGGTGTTTTACTGGCTGGTAATAATTGCCACAACAACATTAGGAACGGAGATATCAGATTTTATTGACAGAAGCTTGCATCTGGGATATACTGAAGGAAGCCTGATATTATTTGCTTGTTTGCTCGCTACATTATTTTTATGGAAAAAGAAATTCAATAACCTGGAGGTTTTTCCAATTCAGGAAAGGAGTAAAGAAATATATTATTGGGTCGCGATTCTTTTTTCAAATAGTTTGGGAACGGCATTTGGTGATTTCTTAAGTGACAATATAGGTTTGAGCTATTTAGTTGGTGCATTGGTGACAGCCTCAATTATAATTGTCGTTATTTTATTGCATTACTTTACCAAGATGAATCAGGTTGTTTTATTTTGGATAGCATTTGTTTTTACAAGACCTTTTGGAGCAACATTTGGAGATTTCTTGACAAAGCCTTTATCAAAGGGAGGATTGGATCTAGGTACTTTACATGCTTCGCTTGTATCTGCATTTATCATAGCCATATTAATACTCGTAAGTCACAGACGTGAGGGCAGAGGTGTTAATGATCTTAAATACGCAGATAGGTAATGAACCCTCAAATAATTTTATAATCCAGTTAATTAAAGATCATGAGTAAGATATTTTTTATTTTAACCTTAGTGTTTGCATTTGCTTTTTCAAGTGTTGATGCACAGTCTGATAGCCATTTTCGTGTATTGAAAACTTTTCATATTGCCAGTGGGGGGAAATGGGATTATATTGCCGCGGGCCCGGGCAATAATCGTTTATATGTTTCACATGGTACACAAGTAAATATATTGAATGAGGCAACAGGAGATTCTGTAGGCATAATTGAAAATACCAAAGGGATCCATGGAATTGCATTTGATAAAGAAAATAACAAAGGCTTTACCAGCAATGGTAAACTAAATACTGTAAGCGTATTTGATTTAACAACAAATGAAGTGTTAACTCAAATTGCTACAGGAGATGACCCCGATGCTATTTTTTACGAACCGTATTCAAAAAAAATTATTACTTGCAATGGTCATAGTAATGATTTATCGATCATAGATCCTCTTAAAAATAAAGTGGTTGCCACAGTTACTTTAGAAGGGAACCCGGAAACTGCAGTATCTAATGATGCTGGAAAATTGTATGTAAATATTGAAAATAAAAATGAGATCGCCGTTGTTAATACAACAACATTTCTTGTAGAAGCCTACTGGAAGCTTGCTTCGGGAGAAGGGCCTGCCGGACTTGCGATAGATAAAAATACCAATAGATTATTTTCCGGTTGTAGTGAAACAAAACAGCTGTTTATATTAGACGCATCAAATGGGAAATTAATTGATACGCTTCCTATAGGCGAACATTGTGACGGTGTAATTTTTGATAATAGTACAAAATATATTTTTGCATCAAATGGAGGCGGAACATTAACGGTGATACATGAAAATTCAGCTAACGATTTTAAAGTGATAGAAAATGTGGTTACAAAAAAGGGAGCAAGAACATCAACTGTTGATGAAAGTACACATTTAGTTTATTTACCTACGGCAGATTTTAAAGAGGTACTATCTACGGATAATACCATAGCTAAAGCAAAGCCGCAGATGATACCGGGTACTTTTGAAATACTCGTAGTTGGACGATCATTGTAAAATAATTTTTTTTGTTAGTTTTTATAGAGGGTTGTTTTTACAACCCTTTTTTAGTTTTTAGAATAACACAGAAATGACATGTTGATCGCTATAAAATGTATAAGATATCCGGTATCCTGCGGTATCGCAAATTTGTTTAACTATTGATAACCCTAGTCCATTGCCATCTTGTTGTGTATTTGAATGTCTGTAAAATCTTTTAAATACTTGTGTATTATTTAAAGGAGGAATGGAAGATGTATTAGCAATAGTAAATTCACTGTTAGTAAGAGTAATAGATATTCTGCCTAATTCATAATTGTAACGAATGGCATTATTCAATAAATTACCTACCAATATCTCTGCTAATAGTTGATGAAAAACAATATGTACCGGTTCGATCTTTCTAGAGACTATAATTCCTTTATCCTCTATTAAATAAGCTGATTCGGCGAGTTTGTCTTCGATGATCTCATTTAATGATATTTGTTCTTTTAGATCAAATTGCCTGTTTTCGATCTTTGTTAACAGCAACAAAGAATTAAATAACCTGGATAATTTATTAACAGCAAGTTCGATGGCTTGTACAGGATTAGTATTTGTTGAAAGTAATTTTTCATCTTGTACCAGCATATCTAACTTAGCTCTGATGATGGCCAACGGTGTCTGCATTTCATGAGCCGCATTGCTGGTAAATTCTTTTAAGTTTTTATATTCATGTTGAGTTCTATCTACCATATTGGTAATATTATTATTTAAAATATTGAACTCATCAATAGTAGTTAGCTGCAAATATAAAGGCTCCTGCGATGTTAAGCGATAGGTACTTATCTTTTCAATAGTTTGATAGAAAGGTTTCCATAAACGGTTTAATATTATTCTGTTGATAAAGAATCCGACGATCAGGATTAACGCTATCATGGCAACCGTGATCAGGATAATTAGTTTTAAAAGATCATATGTTTCTTCTTCGGAATCACTTACTGTGATCTCGTAGTTTTTATTATTGAGTACAGCGATAAACTTTATTTCACGAAACCATTCATCTTTTTCCTTAAGAAGGTTCCATTTTTTTAAAGAGCCAAAATTGTCTTTATGCTGTATAATATCAGTAGAGTCAATAGTTGTAAGCTGATCCTGGGTGGGTATTATTGGAGCGAAATGACCGAATTTTTTTGCGTATGTAAGAATCTCCTGTTGTTCAGATTGAAGATCCTCATCCATTTGTTGTATTAAAACATAACGTAAAACAAAAAAAAATGCAATACTGCCTGTAATAAATATAACAATAGTAGAGATGATATTTGTCTGGTTATATTTTGCAAATAGTTTCATTGTTTTCCGAATTTGTAGCCCATAGCATATACACTTCGGATATAATCACCCGCATCGGCTTGCAGTAGTTTTTTACGGATATTTTTTATATGTGTATAAATGAAATCATAATTATCTGCAAGATCCATATCATCGCCCCATAGATGTTCTGCAATTGCATTTTTGCTGAGTACTTTATTTTTATTGATAATAAAATATAATAGCAGGTCGTATTCTTTTTTTGTTACGATAATTTCTTTTCCTGATACAAAAACGGTTTTACATTCTACATCTAATCTGATCTCTTCAAAATTGAGTATGTTAGAACCTTGTAAGTTTTTTCTACGTATGATCGCGGCTATTCTAACACTTAGTTCAGATAGATGAAAAGGCTTTGTTAAATAATCATCGGCACCTAGCTGCAGACCGGTTATTTTATCATCGAGTTGATTGCGTGCAGAAATAATAATAACGCCATCTGTTTTAAAATTATTTTTTAATGCTTCCAGTAAATGCAACCCATTCCCATCGGGTAATGTTAGGTCTAACACGATGCAGTCATAATGATAGCATTCAATTTTCTCCAGCGCATCTTCATAATTACTTACAGTCTCAACAATATATTGTTGTGCACTAAGATAATCTGCCATGCTTTTATTAAGCGAAGGTTCATCTTCTATTATCAAGATTTTCACTGATCAAAATTAGTCTCGGAAGTGTTAAATATATTGTTACCATATTGCTAATTAATTGTTACTAAATTAATATCATGCTGTGCTAATGATTCTTCTTACAGGATTATAAAGATTTTCGTACAATAAATTTATTTTTCGCGCTACGTTAAAATTTTCTGTATGAAAAAAATATTATTCAATTCAATTATACTAATAGTATTGCTTATTTCCTGTTCTAAAAGTGGTATTCCATCACAGAGCAGTAATATAATAAAGCCACCGTTGCCTAATACTATAGATAAAACTGATACTTTAAAAGTAGTGGCGTACAATATTCTAACTTATGGAGACGGCTGCCAGGGAACTCCCGCTACATTAAATAATTATTTAGATACGATCATTCAATTTGTTCAGCCCGACTTATTTAGTTGTGAGAAGATGGCTAGTTTTCAATTGACTTCAGATCCGTCAACAAATTTCGCCTTGGGGATTACTAATACGATGAATACAGTTTTTCCTAACCGATATGCTTATGCAACACCTACTAATCAAAGTGGTGGTGATATGAATGTTTTATTCTATAATCAGCAAAAGTTAACTTATGTAAAAACGGAACTGCTGGTTTCTTACATAACTGATTTTGATTTGTATAAATTGTATTACAACGATCCTAATTTATCTATTACTCATGATACTACCTTCATATATGTAGTGGTTAATCACACTCAATCAGGTTCATCAAGTACTAGCCGTGATCAGCAAGTGACAGAAGAGATGCAGGCACTTAGAAAGAAGTTTGCGTATTTTCCCAATCTTATTATTATGGGAGATTTTAATACACGCACTAGTTCTGAAGCAGGTTATCAGGCTGTGATAAGTAATGTTGATACTACAACCATGATGAGCGATCCTTCTTTTTATCCTGATAAGATCAATTCATATCCTGCTGATTGGACAAATAAAAGTTTTTTGTATGAATCCTATCTTACTACTTCAACAAGATTATCGGCAACTATACCCAATAGCTGTGGAACTAGTGGAGGCGCAATGTCCTGGTACGATCATATTTTTATTTCTCCATGGTTAGTAAAGGGATCTAAGTTTATTACTTATTTACCAGACTCTTATAAATCCGTAGGTAATGATGGAAATCGTTTGAATGAGGATATTAATAGCACTAGTCCTGTAGTTAATACTTCGGCACCTGCTAATGTATTAAATGCGTTATTTCAGATGTCTAATAAATATCCTGTTACCATTACTCTTCAAGTAAAAGCTAATAGAAGTACAAACGGCCCTGCCGATCCAGTTGAACAAAACTAATTTTGTAAATTTTTTATATCAACTCCTTGCTGGTAAAGAAGTTATATAAATTCCTTCCTTTCTTTTAGGGGAATATTATTGATAAATATTTCTTAATAATAGATCAAATCTGAAGGGATGTTGTAGTTTTTTTTAATTGTTTATTAACTGTATATTATCAGATGATTAATTCGGTACTGGAACATATTTCGTACTTGTTTTTTAGCTGACATTCGCTGGAAATTTAAAACAATGATCTCCAGAACGACTCAACTATTTTTATTCTTAGTCCTTTTTCTTACGTGTGTTGCTACTAAATCTTTTTCACAAACTGTAAAAGGAAACGCCTTTGATGCTAAAACGGGCGAACCTTTAGTAGGTGCTACTGTACATATAGAAGATACAAAATACACTACAGCCGTAGAACTTGATGGATCATATACTTTTAAGAACGTGAAACCGGGTAAGTATGAAATTGAAATAGATCTGGTAGGATACGAAAAAACAGAACGTATTCCAATTGAAGTGCCAGAAGGCAATGGAACAGTAAAAGCCGGTGATTTTAAACTGCGTCAATCCGGTAAACAATTAGCAGAGGTATTTGTTGAAAATAAAGATAAAAAATCTGATGCTGCTGCGCGCAGTATGGAACAAAAATCTGATTATATACAAAATATACTTTCTCAAAGAGCGATCGAACTTTCGCCGGATGTAACGGTGGCTAATGCTTTGCAAAGGGTTAGTGGTGTGAATGTTCAGAGAGATAATAGTGGAGAGGGTCGCTATGCTATTATACGTGGTATGGATCAACGATATAATACAACACTTATTAATGGTATTAAAATTCCAAGTCCGGATGATAAATATCGTTATGTACCAATGGATCTTTTTCCTTCTGAATTAATAGAAAGAATAGAAGTAATAAAAGCATTAACACCTAATATGGAAGGAGATGCGATAGGGGGTGTTATGAATCTTCTTATGAAAACTGCGCCCGATAAATTCATGTTTACTATGAATGCTGCAGGCGGTTATTCTTTTCTTTTTTCGGACAGACCATTTAGTGCTTTTGATCATTCTGGTATGAATAAAAGTTCACCTGATCAATTACATGGTATTACTTATTCTGCAACTCCGGCAGATTTCTCAGTTGGTAATTTGTATTATCATAATTTATCGTCTCCTGTTAATAGTATGGTTGGCCTTACAATTGGAAACCGTTTTTTTAAGAAAAAATTAGGTGTGATTGTATCTGCTGCGTATCAAAATTTTTATAAAGGTTCTAACTCTGATTTCTTTGTGCTTTCTTCTCAGGGGTATCCTACACTCACAGGTAGTTTTCCGAATTTCACTGATGCCGTTTCAAGACAGTTTTCTACTCAAACAAATAGGATTGCAATCAACAATAAGATCGATTATGTTTTTAACGATCGGAATAAAATCTCTCTTTTTAATTTTTATGTTCATCAGAACGACTATCAAACGAGAATTTCTCAGGATAGTACTTATGGTACTAATTCAAGTGGTACTGCTAAGGATGTTGATATGCAGTTTAGAAGTAAATGGCAAATCCAAGATCTATATAATGGAACCTTACAGGGAGAGCACTGGTTAAGCAATAAATTAAAATTTGATTGGAGTGGTGTTTATTCTATAGCAGAAAATAGAATACCGGATATGTCAAGTTATGATTATAATAACGAAGTAAAATATGGCAGTTCTGGACAAGTGATTTCAGATTCACTTAGTACTTATAGTTCAAGTGTTGGACATATATGGCAGTATAATACAGATAAAGATTGGGCAGGGTATGCTAGTCTTAATTATAAACCTCATCTTTTTGGTGAAGATGTTGAATTTGAAGGAGGAGGCCTATACAGATATAAAACAAGAACCAATTATTATGCTGAATATAGTTTAGGAGTGCCTACAACTCCAATACCTAAAAATGCGCAACCTCTTGATTTTATAGAAACGATTCCACCATCATTTAGTCCTACGGGTGATAATCAAGGCCTAGTAGCTACAGAGGAAAAGAATAATGTTTATACAGCTCATGAAACTATAACTGCTGAGTATATACAGGCTAAATTCATGCTGATTTCTAAATTGCAGGTTTTAGGAGGTGTACGTGTAGAGAATACAGAAGAGGATTATACGCTTACCAGAGAATCTAACGCTCTTAAGGGACAGAATGCAACTTATGCTTATACAGATGTTTTACCTAGCGTTCATTTAAAATATGCATTAAATGATAAGCAAAATATACGCTTATCCTATTTTAAATCATTAAGCAGACCGGGTTTTGGTGATCTTGTACCGTCTAGATATCAACCTGATGATGGAGATTACACTCTTATAGGTAATGATACCTTACAACATACCACTGCCGATAATTATGATCTGAGATACGAATTATTTCCCGGACGTGGAGAACAATTATTATTGGGGGTTTTTTATAAGAACTTGCAGAATCCAATTGAGTATTATGTAACCTCTGAAGGCAATAGCGCGAGTGGACTAGAAATCACACCGGAAAATCCTCCAACTGCGGCGACAAACTTTGGCTTTGAAGCAGTTTTTACAAAGTATTTTGGAAAGTTCGGTATTGCGGCTAATTACACTTACACCAATTCTAAGGTTACTACAAAAAAACTATCATATTTTATATCTCCATACACAGGACAGGATACAACAGGTTATGTTACCCAAACAAGGCCTTTGCAGGGTCAGGCTGCTAATATTGGTAATTTTTCTTTGTTGTATAAAAATCAAGGATTAGGATTAGATGCACAGTTAGCACTCGCTTACACCGGTGATTTTATTGCGCAAGTAAGTCCATATTACAATCAGGATTATTGGCAAAAGGCATATACTCAGTTAGATTTTTCTATGGAAAAAAAGATCGCTAAACATTTTGCTTTTTTTGCTAAAGTAAATAATATCCTTAATTCTAAACATAAAGAGTTCGTAAAGTTCTCTGTAAGTCAGACTAGTGCCGGAAATTATGGTATACCGATACCATATCAAGACAATAGTAATAAGAACATTACCATTGTTCAAAGAGATGTTACCAATACCAATTTTTTAGCAGGCTTCAGGTATAAATTCTAAATCAATCACAAATCACAATCAAAATAAAACTAATAAAAAATGAAAAAGACAATTCAAATTTTCGGTATGGTTGCTAGTATTGCAATTGTACTATCTGCTTGTTCAAAAGCGAAAACCAGCGTATCTACCCCCCCTTTAGTAATAGGTAATCCTGTAAGTGATACAGGATGTTTAAAAGGAGGTATACAAGGTACCATGCTTGCTGGTAAAACATATACAATATGCGGAGATGTAACCATTCCTGCAGGCGATACTTTATTGATCCAACCAGGAGTTACTATTAATGTTGAAGATACAGCGGGCTTTATTGTATTAGGTACTTTAGTAAGTAATGGTACATCAGCAGCTCCAATAACTTTTACAGCAGCTGGTGCAGTAAAAAATAATACACCGGGTCTTTCTATTGCCAATGACAATGCTCATGCGGGTCTTTGGAGAGGAATTCAATGTGGTGCTACTTGTCCTTTGATAATATTAAGATGGACACATATTGATTTCGCTGGTGCAAGCGAAGACGCAGCTATGGCTGCAGCTGTTAATGAAAGCACAGGTACTTCTTTTAATTTTTTATTCGAGAATGTTGCGGGTAGTTGTGTAATAGAAGATTCATGGTTTTATGGTGGAACAGATGATTGTATGAGAATATCAAATGGTAACGTTCATATTTTCAGAAACACTTTTGAAAAGTGTGGTGGAGTAGGTGGAGATTGCGTTAATCTGAAAGGCGGTAGTGTAGGTACTGTAGCTTATAATTTCTTTATTGGTACTGCATATAACGGACAAAAAGTTTCTAATAAAGGACAACCGGTTGGCGCACCTCAAGCAAATGTTGTAATGTATAACAGTACTTTTGTAAATGCTGGAACTGAGGTTGTTGCTGGTCAAAGAGGTTCTACTATTGACTATGAACAAGGAGCAGAAGGGTCTTTCCATAATAACGTTGCTATTAACTGCATGGTTGGATATCGCGTAGTTAATAATCCTGCAGCAGATACTATTCACCTTACTTATGGCAATAACTATCAGTGGGGTGATGATACAACTATTACAGATCAATTCTTTACTTTTGGCCCTGTTTGTACTATACCACAAACAACAGATTTACCAACACCTTCTTCTTATTTGCCGATCTCATTTAATCATGATAATGTAGTGCCATTCATTGCATCAGCAGCTGTACAACAATTAAATCCAATGTTTGTCAATTATCCATTACCAAATGAAGCTGCTCATCAGACAGCTACATTTGTTAGTAGTATTCAACCTGGAAATAATTTTCATTTGCAATCAGGATCACCACTTATTGGAAAAGGAACTACAAATATTACTCCTTTAACAACAGTTACGGTTCCTGCAGAATTTGGTGCAATTGTAGTTACACCTCCAAATGCGGATCTAGGTTGTTATCCATTCACAGGTCCGGGTAATAATCACTAATAATTAATAATAATTATCCTATAAAAACATCAGTAGTATCGATATACTACTGATGTTTTTTTATTTACAACATGAGTATAAAATTATTTTACATGAAAAGAAGTATAATAAATATTGCTTTCATTTTTATAACTGCTTTTAGTTCTCATTCTTATTGTCAAAATGTAAATGATATTGAACAGCTAAAAGTCATTTTTATTCGACATGGAGAAAAACCGCTCAAAGGTGATAATCTAACTTGTCAGGGATTAAATCGCTCTTTGCAATTACCTACTATTATAGCTTCTAAATTTGGTGTTCCTGATTTTATATATGTGCCTTCATTAGCCGTTGGTCAATCAACAAAACATTCAAGAATGTTTGAAACTATTGTTCCACTTGCGACTAAATATAATCTTCCGATCAATACTAACTATCAGGAAAAAGATTCAGCTGGTATTGCAAGTGATATAAAAAGTAAAAGCGGAACTGTTTTAGTTGTATGGGAGCATCATGCAATTGTTCCAATAATTAAGACATTGGGAATAAGCAATGAAGCGTTTACATGGAGTAATGATGATTACAATAGCATTTTGATCGTTACATTTCCTAAAGGGATAGCAACTTTAACAAAGGATACGGAAGGATTAACTCCTTCTATGGATTGCCCTTTTTAATATTCTGGATACATGTTATTAATCAGGAAGTAATAATTATGTTATGAATAGAAAATTTAAAAAATATATAATTGACCTCGAGGTAATGGATAGTCTTAGAAGAAGAGAAGAGGCTTACATCAATTCTTACGAATACAGACAGCTTGATAAAGAAAAGAACTGGGTAATAGTTATTAAATTAATTATGGGTTGGTTGGGTATATTATTATTGATCTTGATTACCTCTAAAATTCATTTTTTCAATTTCTTTTGATACGAATATCGTAGAGATTACAATTTCACATAAATAAATATGGGTTGTTTAATTTGTCAAATAATTTAAGTATGAAATACATTAAGCTTTTAACAATTGCATTGATTTCTGTTTTTTTGATCAGTGCGGCACTAAAACTACCGGCTACGTATAGTTGTAAAATAAATAAATATTCGCCTGGCGAAGGATCTGATTTTAATTTTTTTGTATTAGGTGATTGGGGACGCCAGGGAACTATTGATCAGCAAGCTGTGGCAGACCAAATGATGCTTCAATCAGAAAAATTACATCCTAATTTTATTATGACAGTGGGAGATAATTTTTATGAAGATGGCGTAAATGATATACAAGATGACCATTGGAAGAGATCGTTTAGCGATGTTTACAAAAAATTAACTACTGATTACGACTGGTTTATTGCTTTAGGTAATCACGATTATAGAGGTAAACCTGAGGCGGAAATGGCATACCATTCCGTTAATCCGCATTGGAATTTGCCGGATCGTTATTATAGTATAGTTGTAGAAACTAAGGATCACCAAAAGGTGAGACTGGTATTTATTGATACGAGTCCTTTATACAATGATTATTATACAAAAAATGAAATGCCTGAAATTAAAACTCAGGATTCTGCTAAACAATATAAATGGATAGATAGCACTCTTGCAAATGCTAAAGAACCATGGAAATTTGTTATTGGGCATCACCCTGTTTTTTCAGGAAGTTCGCATGGTAATACTGTTGAGCTTGTTAACAGGCTCAAGCCTTTATTGGATAAATATAAAGTACAAGCCTACATTTGCGGTCATGATCATGATCTGCAACACATCAAACCTGATGGTAGCTATGTAGATTATTTTATATCAGGATCAGGATCCGAAGGAAAAGAAGCTGGCACAATGGAAGGCTCAAAGTTTACTTCAAACTCACTAGGATTTATTGATCTGAAAATTAAAGGAGACTCATTATTTGTGAATTACATTGATAAAGATGGGGGAGTAATTTATCAATATTCAAAAAGTAGATAGTTAGTGAAGAATGGCTGATGCTATAATAAAAAGGGTTTCAAATTAATGAAACCCTTTTGGTAATGTATCAAACGTGGTAGTGTATCAAACGTGTTGGTGATACTGATGACTATTATATTTATCTTATTCTCTTTATTAAGCTATCGTTTTCTTGAAAAGCCAATTAATAAATTTCTAAAGCGAAAGTTTCTTTCGAAAACGACATCGGAAATCATTCAGTAATGAAGAAGGTAGGATTTGATTGCTAAATATTCAGCACATTCTGTATGCAAATTGTATGCAAATAAAAAAGGGTTTCAAGCTATAAACGCTGAAACCCTTTTTATTAGTGTGGGAGTTGACGGGGTCGAACCGCCGACCATCTGCTTGTAAGGCATATTTAATGCTATTTTTAACCAAATGCTATCACAAAACAAAAATACGTTATAATCCTTTACAGTAGCATTTTTTAAAGGATTAAACTATGGGTTTATTTATTGTTTTTATATGTTATTTAAGTAAGTTTGTGTCGTGAATGTGTCGTGAAAATAAAATCCACGACACAGAATTTAATAATATGACAGCAACAACTTCTCTTTTTATTAATAGCCATAGCCCAAATTCCAATGGCAAATGTTCCGTTTCCGTTCGTGTTACCTTTGATCGCAAAAAGAAATACTACCCGACTGGCTTAACGCTGACTGTTGCCGATTTCGAAAAAACACAAGGTGAAAAGCCCCGGAAGGAATTTAAAGAGCTTGCATTAAAACTTCATTCGTTTGAGAAGAAGGCAGTAGACATAATAAAAGACTTACCTGTTTTTACTTGGAAAACATTTGAAAAACATTATCTGACCAATAGAGGCGCAAAAGATAGTATTAGTCTTGCTTTTGAAGATTACGCAAAAGATCTACGCAAAAATGGGAGGATAGGAACAGCTGTTACATATGAATGTGCTCAGCGAAGTTTGAACAAATTTTCAGAGGGTACAAAGTTTGCAGATGTTGCACCTGATTTTTTACATAAGTATGAAAAGTGGATGCTTGATAATGAAAATAGCGTTACCACTGTAAGTATGTATTTGCGTTCTCTCCGTAGCCTATTTAATAATGCTATCGCAGATGGGATGATTACAAAAGACCTTTACCCTTTTGGAAAAAGAAAGTATGAAATACCAACTGGCAATAATGTAAAAAAAGCCTTAACCTTGAATGACATTGCTGCCATTTATTACCATAAGCCAGAACCCCAAAGCAATGCTGACATGGCAAAGGATTATTGGTTTTTTATGTACCTGTGCAATGGTATTAATATGAAAGATTTGTGTTTACTAAAGTATGAAAACATAAAGGGGGATGTATTGGAATTTGAACGATCAAAAACGGCAAGGACTAAACGAAAAGTTGAACCTATAAGGGTTGCACTGGTTGAAGATGCAAAGGTTATCATTAAAAAATGGGGTAACAAACCTAAAGATAAGGGTATCTATATTTTTCCTGTACTTGAAAAGGGGCTTACGGCTGAACGCGAGCGGCAATTAATACAGCAACGCACACAAGTGGTTAATTGCCACATGAAAAGTATAGCTGCATCATTGGGTATCACAAATGATGTTACCACGTATGCAGCCCGCCATAGTTTTGCAACCATTTTGCAGCGTAGCGGGGCAAATATTGCATTTATCAGCGAGGCATTAGGACATAGTAATATACGGACTACACAAAATTATTTAGCCGGTTTTGAAGATGAAACTAAAAAAGAAACGGTAAAAGCGTTAACTGCATTTAAAGACAATTTACATTCCAAAAACAGTGTATAATTTAAAAGAAAATCCTCAATAATATTCGGGGAGGGAAGAAGGATCGGAGACTAAAATAAAAATGCTAGTGACGGCAGTAATTCTATCGCTTGATACTCTACTGTTCATAGTTTACAAATCCTGTAATAAAATATAAAGAAAACGTAGGACTTCTTGTTTAAACGATAAACAAATGAGTTATTTTTCAATTTTATTAGAAACAATTATCAAATTATAAATGGCAAAGCAATCAAATAATTTAGTTGGAGTTACAGGAGAATACTTTGTATGCGCCGAATTGGGGAAACTTGGTATATTGGCCTTACTTACACCTAAGAACAATCCATTATTTGATATTGTTGCTATTTCGCCCGATGCTTCTCACACCGTAACGATACAGGTAAAAACAATGAGTGAAGGAAATAATCAGGGTTGGAAATTAGGAATGGATATATGTGAACGGAAAACAAATTCTTCCTTATTTACAATTTTGGTAAACCTTACGAGTAAAGAGACTGAGTTTTACATATACGAGTATGATTTTCTATCCGAAAAAGTTGAATCCCTTTACGCCGATTATTTGTTAAAACCAAAACGGGATGGCGGTCAAAGAAAAGATACAAAATTTCGCTGGTTCAATCTTAATGATTTTAAGGAAGACGACCTGCTTAGAAAGAACAACTGGGATGTTTTGGGGTTTTAACAATTAAGGGGTTGCAATATTGTAGTGCAATATTCATTCCTTTTCGTATTTTCAGGCTTGAAACTATACACGTAATAGCCTTTCTACTCTTATTTTATTTCACTTAATGCGAAAGTTAAAATGAAACATTAACATTTTTTCAAAAATATAGTAAGGGGCTACGATAATAAATAGAAAATATTTAAATGACTAAGGAAGCTCAAATAGAACAAAGTTTTATTGATAAATTAACCGACTTAAAGTACACTTATCATCCTGATATTCGTGATAGAAATGCTTTGGAAAAAAACTTCCGTGAGAAGTTCCAGGCACTTAATAAAGTCAATCTGACCGACTCTGAATTTGCACGGTTACGGGATGAGAATATTAACTCTGATGTTTTTGCTTCCTCAAAACGCTTACGGGAAATCAACACTTTTATTCGTGAGGATGGAACGCCTTTGCATTATACATTGGTAAATATCAAAGACTGGTGCAAAAACGAGTTTGAGGTCATCAGTCAGCTTCGCATAAACACCGAAAACAGCAACCACCGTTACGATGTGATTTTATTGATTAACGGCATTCCCGTTGTTCAAATTGAATTAAAAACGTTGGAAGTAAGCCCACGCAGGGCAATGCAGCAAATTGTTGATTACAAAAGCGATCCTGGCAATGGTTATTCAAATTCTTTGTTATGCTTCATGCAGCTTTTTATAGTTAGTAATCGTTCCAATACTTACTACTTCGCCAATAACAACAATACACATTTCAGCTTTAATGCTGACGAACAATTCTTGCCCATTTATCAATTGGCAAGTGAAGGCAATAAGAAGATTACACACTTAGACGACTTCTCCGAAAAGTTTTTGAGCAAATGCACCCTGAGCCAAATGATAAGCAAATACATGGTTTTGGTAGCAAGTGAACAAAAATTGCTGGTGATGAGGCCCTATCAAATTTATGCTGTTAAAGCAATTGTAGATTGCATTCACCAAAACAGGGGCAATGGTTATATTTGGCATACAACAGGAAGTGGAAAAACATTGACTTCGTTCAAAGCATCTACCTTGCTCAAAGACAATCCCGACATTGAAAAATGTTTGTTTGTGGTTGATCGCAAAGACCTTGACCGGCAAACCCGTGAAGAGTTCAATAAATTTCAGGAAGGTTGTGTTGAAGAAAATACCAATACTGAAAATTTAGTAAGGCGGATGCTTTCGGATGATTATGCCAACAAAGTAATTGTTACTACAATTCAGAAATTAGGATTGTCATTAGATCCCAACAACAAGAACAACTACAAAGAACGCTTGCAGTCTTTGAGCAGCAAACGAATCGTTTTTATCTTTGACGAGTGCCACCGTTCGCAGTTTGGCGATAATCATAAAGCCATCAAAGATTTTTTTCCGAATGCACAGTTATTCGGTTTTACTGGGACACCCATTTTTGAAGAGAATGCTTCCTACAAAAAAATAGATGGCACGGTTGGTTCTTTTGTTACAACCAAAGACATTTTCCAAAAGCAACTACACGCTTATACAATTACACACGCAATAGACGACAGAAATGTATTGCGTTTTCATATTGACTATTTTAAACCCGAACAAAATATAACTATTGGTACTACACAACATAAAACAGCCGTTACCAATGCCATCATCAAAAAACATGATGCAGCAACACACTCCAAACGCTTCAACGCCTTACTTGCAACAGCTTCTATCAATGATGCAATAGAATATTACGAATTATTCAAAAAAATGAATGCGAAGCAAATTGAAATAGACGAAACTTATATCCCTTTAAATATTGCTTGTGTGTTCTCTCCGCCTGCCGATGGAAACAAAGATGTGCAGCAGTTGCAGGAAGATTTGCAACAGGAAAAAGAGGACAACAAAGTTGCGCCCGAAGAAAAGAAAAAAGCATTGCAGGGAATTGTTGGTGATTACAATAAACAATACGGAAGCAATCACAGCATTAATGAATTTGATTTGTATTACCAGGATGTGCAGCAACGCATAAAATTTCAAAAATTCACAAATGCTGACTATCCACACAAAAACAAAATTGATTTATTGATTGTGGTGGATATGCTGCTTACAGGTTTTGATTCCAAATACTTGAATACGTTGTATGTAGATAAGAACCTGAAATATCACGGACTCATTCAGGCATTCAGCCGAACAAACAGAATTCTGAATGACACCAAACCTTACGGAAACATTCTTGATTTTAGGCAACAGCAAAGCGAAGTAGATAGAGCCATTGCCTTGTTTAGTGGTGAAGATACCGGACGGGCTAAGGAAATCTGGTTGGTTGATCCTGCTCCAAAAGTGATAGAAAAATACGAAAAGGCAGTTGCAGAAATGGGCAAGTGGATGCAAGGCAAAAATTTGGTTAATGAGCCTCAGGAGGTTTACAATATCAAAGGCGATACTGCCCGTGTGGAGTTTATTAACCGCTTTAAAGAAGTGCAAAGGCTAAAAACACAGCTTGAACAATATACCGATTTGAACGAAGAGCAAAAAGAAAAAATTGAAGAGCTACTGCCCGAAGAGCAATTGCGTTCGTTCCGAAGTTCATACCTGGAAATTGCTAAACAACTAAAAGACATTCAGCAAAAGGAAGGAGATAAAGCCCCGGAAAATATTCAGCAACTTGAATTTGAATTTGTGTTGTTTGCATCTGCCGTAATTGACTATGACTACATCATGGGACTGATTGCAAAATTCACACAGAACAAACCTAGCAAACAAAAAATGACCCGTGAGCAGTTGATTAGCTTGTTAAGTTCGAGTGCCAACCTAATGGAAGAACGGGAAGACATTATTGATTATATCAAAACATTGGAAGTTGGCAAAGGCTTGAATGAACATGAAATTAAAGACGGCTACCAACAATTTAAAGCAGAAAAAATAGGCCAGGAGTTAACTAACCTTGCACAGAAGAATGGTTTAGAAACCAAAGCGCTACAACAATTTACAGAAAGCATAATTAACCGAATGATTTTTGATGGCGAAAAGTTGAGCGAACTCTTTACTCCTTTAGACCTGGGCTGGAAAGAACGCACCAAACGAGAACTGGCATTGATGGAAGATTTGACTCCTCTTTTAAAAAAACAAGCCGAAGGGCGGGAAATATCAGGACTGAATGCGTATGAGTAAGATAAACGAAAGTAAAATAGTGCCGAAGCTTCGCTTTCCAGAATTTAAGGATAGTGGGGAGTGGAATAAAAATGCTATTGGAAATCTTGTTGATTTGCAATCTGGTTTTGCTTTTCAAAGCATATATTTTTTTGAAAATGGAAAAAAATTACTTACACCCAAGAACTTTACAAAAGATGGGTATGCCGATTTTGATCAAAAAAATACCAAATTCACAATAGAAAATATTGATCCAAAATACATCTGTAAAGAAGGTGATTTAATGTTGCTACTTACTGACCTAAATCCTTCTTGCGAATTATTAGGAAAACCCCTTTTACTTAAAAAGAATGATGGTGAAGTGCTACTCAATCAACGTATTGTCAGAATTACTCCAAAAGAAAAAAGCGTTTATACAGAATTTTTGTTCTTCTTTTTCTTAACAGAAATATTTCACAAAAGAATAAAAGATACAGCAACTGGTTCTACAGTTCGTCACAGTTCAAATTCAATAATCTCCGATACTGTCGTTTTTATACCAAAAGAGAATGAACAAAAAAAAATCGCATCCTGCCTTTCTTCATTAGATGAAGTCATCATAACCGAGAACCAAAAATTGGATATTCTTCAACACTACAAAAAAGGATTACTACAAAACCTATTGCCGCAGGAAGGTGAAACATTGCCTAAATTTCGATTTAGTGTTTTTGAGGATAGTGCAGATTGGAGAGAAACAACTTTAACACAGGTTGCAGATTACGAAAACGGAAAAGCGCACGAACAAGATATTGATGATACGGGTGATTTCATCGTTGTGAATTCAAAATTCATTTCACAAGATGGTGAAGTAAAGAAATTTACAAACACTGCCTTTTGTCCAACAACAATAGGAGATATTTTAATGGTGCTTAGTGACATTCCAAATGGTAAAGCAATAGCAAAATGTTTTTTGGTTGAGGAAGATAATCGCTATACAGTTAATCAACGTATTTGTAGAATTACTCCTCGTAATCTTAATAGCAAAATTTTGTATTATCTGCTAAACAGGAATCCTTATTTCTTAGCTTTTGATGATGGAGTTAAGCAAACAAATCTTAGAAAAGAAGATGTTTTAAGTTGTCCTTTGCTCATCCCAAGCGACTTGAAAGAACAAGAAAAAATAGCCGATACACTTTCTTCAATTGACGAATTAATAAATGCCCAAAGCAAAAAGATGTATGCTTTGATACTCCACAAAAAAGGCTTATTACAGGGCTTGTTTCCAAATGTAAATGATGTTAACGAATGAGTGGAGAAATTGCCATATATACGGATTTAGCAGCTTTGGTAAGACATCTGCGTTCCTTAGACAAAAAAAATATTTTGCTGTTTGCTTACAACGGTACAGGCAAAACCCGTTTGTCAATGGATTTCAGGCAAGCAGGTAAACAGTTTGATGAAGAGGGCAACGTAACCAAAAGAGACACTTTGTATTTTAATGCTTTTACAGAAGATTTGTTTTCTTGGGATAATGATTTAGATAATGATACTGAAAGAAGATTGCTAATTAATAAATACTCTGCATTTATTTCAGGTGTTCGTGAATTGGATATGGATAATAAAATTCGCCCTCTGATTCATCGCTATTCTAATTTCAATTTCATAATTGATTATGATTACAAAGACACAGAAGGCAAGGAATATTGGGCAGTAAATTTTATAAGGGAAGAAATGATTAATGATACGCCTGAAAACATTGAATTTGTCAAAGTTTCGAGAGGCGAAGAAAATTTATTCATATGGTGTTTCTTTTTGGCAGTAGGTCAATTAGCTATTGACAGGCAGGAAGGGTATAAATGGGTGAAACACATATACATTGACGACCCTGTTTCATCGTTGGATGATAATAATACAATTGCATTAGCACACCATTTGGCGAGTATGCTCAAAGAAGAAGGCAGCGAAGTTAAAGCAGTAATATCAACGCATCATGCTTTATTCTTCAATGTTCTATGTAATGAATTTAAAAATTCAGCAAAAAGATTTTTAAGTAAAAGCGTGAATGGATACGCATTAAAAGACACCAACGATTCGCCATTTTTCTATCACGTTTCACTGATTCAGGAATTGCAAAAAGCGATTGCATCAGGAAACTTATATACGTATCACTTCAATATTTTAAGAACGATTCTTGAAAAAGCTGCAAACTTTCACGGCTTCAATGGCTTTTCAGATTGCTTAGAAGTTGAGGACGATGATGAAGACAGAACACTGCATACCCGAATGGTTAATATTTTTAATCATGGTAGTTATTCCATGTTTGAGCCAATGGAAATGGGAGAAGAAAACAAGAGATATTTTAAACAAATCTTCGAGAACTTTATGGAGAATTACAAATTCAACGAGAAGTTATTTAAAGAATCTAATACAGCAGCAACAACATGACAGCAAACAACCAAACACAATTAGGTAACACGCTTTGGAAAATAGCAGATGAATTGCGTGGAGCAATGAACGCAGATGATTTCCGTGATTATATGCTTTCATTTCTGTTCTTACGTTATTTAAGTGACAATTACGAAACGGCAGCAAAAAAAGAATTGGGAAAAGATTACCCCCCCTGCTGCAAAAGGATGATAAGAGAACATCTTTGGCCGTTTGGTATGAACAAAACATGCCCGATAAACAGGAATTTGAAAAGCAAATGCGGCGGAAAGTTCACTATGTTATTGAGCCGATCCATTTGTGGAACAGTATTGCAGAGCTGGCAAGAGTTCAAAACGGTGAATTACTGCGAACGCTGCAAGATGGATTTAAATATATTGAGAACGAATCTTTCGAAAGCACCTTTCAAGGCTTGTTTTCTGAAATTAATTTGGATTCTGAAAAACTTGGAAGGAATTACGAAGAGCGAAACAAAAAGCTTTGTGCCATTATTCAAAAAATTGCAGAAGGCATCAATAAATTTTCTCCCGACATAGACATTCTTGGCGATGCTTATGAATACTTGATTGGACAATTTGCAGCTGGTTCTGGTAAAAAAGCAGGAGAGTTTTATACACCGCAAAGAATTTCAGATATACTTTCAGAAATTGTAATCTTAGACAGCCAAGATCCAAGCACAGGGGAAAAGAAAAAGATAGAACGGGTGCTGGACTTTGCATGTGGTTCAGGTTCATTGTTGCTCAACGTTCGTAAAAAAATAAGTGACGCTGGTGGAAGTATCGGAAAAATTTTTGGACAGGAAAAAAATATCACCACATACAACCTGGCACGAATGAATATGTTGTTGCATGGTGTAAAAGACACAGAGTTTGAAATTCATCATGGAGATACTTTGCTGAATGAATGGGATATTTTAAACGAATGGAACCCGGCAAAAAAAATAGAGTTTGATGCAATTGTAGCCAACCCCCCTTTTAGCTATCGCTGGGAACCATCGGAAGCAATGGGAGAAGATTTTCGTTTCAAGAGTTACGGGCTTGCACCAAAATCAGCAGCAGACCTTGCTTTCTTATTGCATGGTTTTCATTTTCTAAGTAAAGAAGGAACAATGGCAATCATTCTTCCCCATGGCGTTTTATTCAGAGGCGGTGCAGAAGAACGCATCAGAACCAAGCTATTAAAAGATGGAAATATTGATACTGTGATCGGACTTCCTGCCAACTTATTTTTCTCTACAGGTATTCCAGTTTGTATTTTAGTGTTGAAGAAGTGTAAAAAATTTGATGATGTTTTATTCATCAATGCTGTTGATCATTTTGAAAAAGGAAAACGACAAAACAACTTGTTACCTGAGAATATTGAAAAGATAGTCGAGGTTTACAGAGGACGGAAGGAAGAGACACGCTACTCCCGTAGAGTCCCAATGGACGAAATCGAGAAAAACGAATTTAATCTCAATATTTCACGCTATATAAGTACTTCAGTTGATGATGAAATAATTGATTTACAAGAGGTGAACAAAAAGCTGATAGACATAGAACAGGAAATTTTAAGTGCAAGGGATACACACAATGGTTTTTTGAAGGAGTTGGGGTTACCACCAATTTAATATAAATGCAATTGATAAAATAAAAAATATTTTTAAATGGCAGACAATCGTTTAGGAATCGAAAAGCTAAAAAAATTACTAAGCAATAAAACCAACAAAGAAAAAATTGAGGCTATAAAAAGTTATTTGGATACTTATTATGATAATGAAGATAAATTAGGGCAACAAATTTGGCAGGCTTATCATTTTGATTTTGAAAAAGATGCGCTGAAATTAAAGGAAGAAATTGAAAATGATAATGCCATCGCTTATGAAAGAGATTGGAATTGGTTTTATAATACGGATAATATAGGCAACAATGATGCTGTTATTACTACAAGAGATTTTATAGAAACAATAAGAAAAGAGGAGTTTGAGAGTCTTTATTTTTTTAATCTTTTATTCAAACAAGTAGATGATATAAAAGATAATTTAGATACGCCTATTGATTTTATTAATCACTTAAAATCCTTGCCTATCAATGAAATGCAAAAGCATACAATTTTCGGCATGTTACTTTTTTGGCATGGTGGTTATCCTGTAAATAATCTTAATCCTAAATACAATACTATTTTAAAATTGATTGAGAGAGAGTTTTTATTAATGTTCCCAAACACAATAACATTTGAAAAAGAGTTTTGTAGAGCAAATAAAGAATTTAAAACTCAATTGAAAGATCTTGAAAATAAGTTTAATAATAATCCGTTGCTTCTGTCAGGAGGGAAATTTCACGAAATAGAATTTAACTTTGAAGATTTACCGAGTTGGATAATATCTAAAGGTATACAGCAAAGGTATAGTCAGGTAGTGTTAAAAAATGAAAATGATTATACTTTATGGATAAATGATTTAAAACAATTTGTTGAGACTGTACCCGATACACTCAAAATAAAGACAATAAAAAAAGGTATCGAGTATGGAGAGATGATATATAATTTTCATTTGCAAAAGGAGTGTTCAAATCCAAACGATTGCCCTTATGATCAAAGCTGGATAAGACGAATAACATTAGCCAAGACATTATTTGCTGAGCTAAAGCCATTGCCAATTCAAAAGGCAATCACGACGAAAAGTAAACTTGATTTCACTAAGGATAATTTAGAACAGACAGTCTTGCAACTTGCAAGATTAAATGGATATGACAAGCCTTCTGTTTTTCTCGATGAGTTATTGGAGGATGTAAGTTCGTTTGACGACTTTGATTTTGAGTGCAACTTCTTTTTAAACATTCATTATTTATGTAAAGAGAATGCAGACCAATTTTGGAGTGAAAGTCATAGAAAAGACATTTCTCAATGGCTGATGAAATCTCGAATTGTGACAGATGTTTTTAATACAACTTGGGATGCCTCACCTAAAAAAGGTGAAGTTGAAAATGAAAAGTCTCAGTTGGAAACAAAACCGGGAAAAGTAAAAATATCAATTCCCGCATATGCAATCATGCACGTTTATTTAAGTATGTTTAATGGACAAGCCATTACACAGCAAAATAAGAAAGAGCTTGCAAAGAAGTATGGATATAATAGCGGCGATCAATTAAGGAATGAATTTACAAAATATCAAAATGAAGATAAGAGACTAGATTTAAGCATAAATAATAAAAAGTCTGCTAACACCCATTTGGAAAGATTTAAAAGCGTTTTACCATTGCTTAAAGATGAAAATTCAAATGCTTATAATAAGGCTAGGGAAGATTTACAAAAGTTAGAATATTTATATAATAAGCATTACTAAGTAATAAACTCTAACCACTTACAACCACTTAGGCCCTTCCCCTTACCAAAAACTTTGCTAAATAAAAAGCAAAGAAAATGGAAATTACATTTGAACAACTCCCGAAAGCAGTAAGTCAGCTTAATGAAAAGCTGGAAAACATTGAACGATTATTACTGCAAAGAAACCAGCAACATAATAAAGAAGACGATCTGCTTCTAACCATCCAACAGGCTGCTGAAATTCTTTGTCTTAGTGTTCCCACAATTTACGGGCTTGTTAGCCGTTCCGAAATTCCTTGCATGAAAAAGGGTAAACGATTGTATTTCTCCAAAGAAGAAATAACGAACTGGATCAAAACCGGCCGTAAAAAAAACCATTTCGGAAACAGAAATGGAAGCGGATAAGTACCTCCAATCAAAAAAACAATAGGATTAGAAACTCACTAATGAGTACCCCTTTGGTTAGGGTACTGGATACATTAGCATAAAGCGAGACAATTAAAAATGGTTTATAATGACTAAACAATTGATAATAGTAAATGGCAACGGGTCAGATTTAGGTGATGGTAAAGTTTTAAAAGGAAGGGCAAAAAGAAAAATGATAACTCAAAAAACAATTTTAAACCTTGTTGATGTTACGGATAAATACGGAACGAATGAAAGTAGAAAGTCTTATTGGAATACTTACCATTGTCAAAACAAAATATATACAGCTGATGGCAAATTGTATGGAAAATATTGTAAGAATCGATTTTGTACTTTATGTTGTAGTATCCGGAAAGCCCAAATAATAAATAGTTATTTGCCAGTTATTCAAACTTGGGAAGAACCCTATTTTGTTACATTAACAATTAAGGCAATAAAAGCGGAACGATTGAAGATATTGATTAGCAAAATTCTTGAAGGATTTCAAATAATCAAAAATCGTTATCGAAAAAAAAATTCAAGAGGTAAGGATATAAAGCTAATTGGTGTAAAGTCTTTGGAATGTAATTTTAATCCTAAAATGAAAACTTATAATCCTCATTTGCATTTAATAGTGGCAAATAAAGAAATTGCCGACATATTAAAAAAGGAGTGGCTTGTGCTTTGGAAAGATAACTGGACATACAAAGGAGCGCAAAAAATAAGCAAAGTAGGAAGTACAGAAAAGGCTTTAATAGAGATCGTTAAATATGGCAGTAAGATATTTACGGAGCCGGATGTTCGTAAAAAGGCAGAAACCAAAGGTCAAAGCAAAATCTATGTAGCTGCATTGGATAATATTTTTACTGCTATGAAAGGTGTACGCATTTTTGAACGGTTTGGCTTTGATCTGCCAAAGGATGCGCAGCCTAAGCAATCAAAGGCTACTGCAATAAAAGAATACTATGAATGGGTGTATGATGCTAATTATTTTGATTGGTTGAATACAGAGAACGAATTAACTCTTAGCGGCTATGATCCTGAAGCTAAACTGCTAGATTTGTTGGAAAACTGCGTCGATACTGCATTACGATAATAGTAGAAACGAAGTTAAAAATTGATATGAAAGTACTTTGTGTCGTGGTTGTGTCGTGAAGCATAAAAAACAAAAGGGTTTCAAATTAATGAAACCCTTTACTGTATTGAGTGGGAGTTGACGGGGTCGAACCGCCGACCCTCTGCTTGTAAGGCAGATGCTCTAAACCAACTGAGCTAAACTCCCTTTTTTCGGACTGCAAAGATAGTAGTTAAATAATCTCTGCAAAATTTTTAAAGAATTATTTTAAAATAGAATCCAGCAATAATTTTCGTGCGCATATAAATCTTTATTGACTTAAAGAGGATCACCATCCAATAAAGGTTTGATAGGGGGTAGTTGGGTTATTTGTTCGATAAAAATTATAAATACATATTAATATTTAAAAAAGCACCTCCATTTACAGAGATGCTTTTTTAAATATTGATCGGAGATCTTATCTTCTTCCACCACCGCCACTTCTCATTTGACCACCACCATTACCACCACCGCCTCTGTTCGCCGGGGCTTGTGAAGGGGCTGGGGCAAAACTTCTTTGCGCTGGTGCCGGTGCTGCTGCAGGCGCAAAGCTTCTTGTTGATTGAAAGTTTTGTGTACGTTCCTCACCTCTGGTACGCATTTGCTGCTGTTGATTAAGGTTTTGTGTTGCGGTATTATTTTGTACCGGCTGCCACTGTCCTTGTTGACGTTGTTGCCATTGTGCGTTATTATTAGGTGTTACCGTTCTTTGATAAACATTCCCTTGTCTGTCTGTTGTAATATTATTATTGGGAACAGCATTACGTTGTTGCTGCTGCTGCTGTTGCTGTTGCATTGGGCGACTTGTCTGATTATTATTATCGCCGGCAGCTGGTGCTGGCCTGGCCGTTTGATTATTTGCCGGACGAGCCTGATTGTTATTTGCGACACCGTTATTATTAGCATTATTATATGTGGGGCGATTGTATGTACTAACGCCAGGTCTTTGCCCAGGAATAGCTGATCTGTTATTTGTTACAACATTTCCTCTGAAGTTGTAGATATTATTTCCTCTGTTATTGGCAGCTGCATTACTGATATTGCGACTTCTCATTTGTCCACCGTCACTACCACTAACTGCCGGACGCGCACCATAAAAACCATGAGTGTTATAGGCATTTCCACGGAATGGAGGACGATATACCGAAGGACCCCACCAGCCACCTCTGTAACCTCTCCATCTTCCACCGCCACCTCCGTTATAATAACCGCCACCATTGAACCAACCTGCTCCATAATTATATCCTAGGCTCCAACCAAACCAAGGGTTGTATTGAACACCAAATCCCCATGTGTAAGGACGAGGAAAATAATAATCTCCATACCATGAATCGTAATCATATCCTGTACCATATACTACCGTTCCGTCATAGATATAGGTATTTAAGTATCCGGGAGTATAACCCATGTAAACATAGTCTGGCTGTACATCATATATATATACATACTTCATATTGTAAGCGGGACAGCTGGGAGGAATGATATCTACTTCATCAGGTCTTTCTGTACAAACGCTCCAAGGCCCACCTGCGCTTCCTGATTCGAACCATACACCATTGTCTACACAATAATAAGTTCCTCTATATTCGATCACAGAGCTTTGTGTATTTACTGCATACTGTATATCAGTTCCCTGAATATCCTGAAACTGGGGACTGCCGTCGTAAGAAACATCTGCTGTAGCATTTTGCCTGTCTACTTTGGCTGTTTGTGGAATTTGTGCATCCATTACAGCTTCTCTTGCAGCATCAGTACCGGCAACGCTTGCCAATACATTATCTTTTGGAGAACCTTCCGGTATTCTTGCAAAATCATCAGGTAAGGAAGTTGATGGTATGTATTGCCAACCACCGCCCTGTAGATTAGGAGATTTATACCATCTTCCTGAAAGCAAAACATAATATTGGTTATCAGTATTGTTTAAGAAAAGATCATTTTGCGTATTTGATACATAAGATAAGTTAGTACCACTAATTGGTGTAAGAGCAAGTTGGCCGCTTGTTTGAATAAGTTCAGCAGGTGATGTTCTTACAATAATATTAGATGGTCCGCTTGATTGTGTCGGCGCAGAATCATCCGTAAAACCAGGCGATGCATCATTAGCATTATCAACATCTGCTTGTACTTTTTCTAATACTTTTGGTGTTCTTTCTGTATAATCAAAAGGTCCTGTAGCTGATGGACCTTTATACCAATTTTTACCACCATATAAATAAAATGTTCCGTTATTAGTTTTAACAATAGTGAATGGAGTATTAACCACAGCATCTAAACCCCAGTTGTCATTTCTTTGAAGTTTTGGGGGCCCGTCTATCAATACTAAAATTGAAGGTTGTGCTGCATATATTATTTCCGGAGCATTATTTTTTAATCCTTTAGATAATTTCTTTTCTTCAACACTCATGTTCAATGTTGATTCGATCGCATCTAATGGAAGGCTAATATCAAGTTGTGGTATTTGTGTTTCTAAAGTTGTCTTTAAATAACTTGTTGTATTCGCATCCTGGGCTGTTGCAAATTTTAGATTAGGAATTCTTGCAGATATAACATTCAATACACGATTGTCTCTATCTGTTTCAACTGTTTCAACGGCCCATACGGTGCCGAAAATTGGGTCAGCATCTCCTTGCTGTAAGGAAACGGCAGATCTTGTTTTTAATATATTTCCTGAAAAAGATTCAGGTTGAGGTTCGTACAGTTTTATTATAGAACCATCTTGTGCCGTGATCGTTTTTGGCCACGCATCATCTTGCGCCTTTACGCTAATAGAAGACAAAAGCAGGCCACTTGCAATGACAAATAAGTTAAGTAAATGTTTCATGGTGAATTTAATTATGGTTAAAATAGACAGTTATTAGTATTGTGAAAAGAATACCCCCAATCGTTTCCGCAAAGGTATTTGCTTAAACTAAGAATAGTTACATAATAGACCAAATCATTTTGTAAATGTTTGCTATTGAACTGTTAAAGAAAGGTAAAGCTTTACGAAGATGGGATTTCACTCTATGCGTTAGCATTTTTAATAATAAGATAATTTCTTATTGTTAGAATGTAGGAATGCATATAAAAAAGCCTCAAAAATAGTTTTGAGGCTTTAGTTATTTAAATAGCGTGCGGATCGTTCTTTGGTGATATAAAAATCGCCCGAGCCTATTAATAAAACAAAGGAAAAACAACCAAAATTCAGGTGTTTTTCTTCTAAGTAGATTAAAGTATTTATTTTAGTTTGTTTAAGCGGGCATTATAGGTGTTCATCATTAAAGCACCAATTGTCATTAAACCAACGCCTCCCGGCACGGGCGTTATATAGCTGCATTTAGGTGCAACGTTAGCAAAATCAACATCTCCTTTAATGCTAAAACCCGATTTTTTTGTAGCATCGGCAACGCGTGTAATACCTACGTCAACTACTACCGCATTTTCTTTTACCATATCAGCTTTTAAAAATTCCGGTTTGCCCAGGGCAGCGACTATAATATCAGCCTGTAAACAAATTTCTTTAAGGTTAGGCGTATGGCTATGACAAATGGTTACCGTGCAATTACCCGGGTTGGTGTTTCTGCTTAGCAAGATGCTGATCGGTCTGCCTACTATATTGCTTCTGCCAATAACTACGGCATGTTTACCTTTTGTATCTATTTTATAATGTTCTAACATCAACATGATACCGTAGGGTGTTGCAGGAATAAATGTTGGCAGGCCCTGTACCATTTTTCCAACACTCATTGGATGAAATCCATCAACATCTTTATCAGGATTGATAAGATTGATAATTTTTTCTTCGCTTATTTGTTTAGGAAGAGGCAGTTGTACTAAGATGCCATCTACATCATCATCTGCATTTAGTTTTTCAATGGCTTGGATCAATGTTGCTTCGCTGATATTTTCGTCAAAACGTATAAGAGAACTTTTAAAACCTATTTCTTCACAATTTTTTACTTTGCTGGCTACATACGTTTCACTGGCACCGTTAGTACCCACTAAAACAGCGGCTAAGTGAGGAGCTTTCGATCCTTTTTGGATCAACTCAAGTGTTTTCTCTTTGAGATTGTCTTTAACAACCTGTGATACTATTTTGCCGTCTAAAATTTGCATGGTGCGAAATTAATAATATTTTATCTTAATATTGCCACCGAAAACTAATCCTGCCCATCCTTGAAAAAGAATATTTTTATCTTAAGCGTATTGCTATGCTGTGTAATACATCCAATTTTTTCTCAGGCTTTAAGAGAGCATATTTCGGCTGTCTACATTGGTTTGGCTAGTTACAGTAATGAGCATACAGACGCATTCTCCTTTACAAATAACCAAGCCTCTTTAGTAAAAGCAAAAGCTACAGAAACCGGAATATATTCCGAAAGAAGATTTTTACTAAAAGAAACAACCGTTTATGATGCATCTCTTCTGCTTCCATCGAAGAGTGGGAATTTTGGTGTTAATCTTGTCTATTCCGGGTTTAAGGATTTTACTGAAATGCAGTTTGGTGTGGCATATGCAAAAAGTCTTAGTCCTAAGTTGGATGTAGGTGTTCAGTTTAATTATTATGGATATCAGATCCCAACATACTCCAATAACAATACAGTTGACTTTGAAATTGGCGCCATTGCACATCTTACCAATAAATTAAATGCCGGCTTTCATGTATATAATCCCGTAGGAGGTAAGTTCTTCAAATCAAATGAAAAATTAGCAGCTGTATACAAATTTGGTTTTGGATATGATGTTTCAGATGTATTTTATGCAAGCGCAGAAATAGTAAAGGAAGAAAACTTCCCATCAAGTATCAATGCTGGTCTGCAATATAGGTTTGCAAAACAATTGTTTGCAAGAGTCGGTATTGTATCAGCTACATCTACACCGTATACGGGTGTTGGTGTGGCATGGGATAATTTTAGAATTGATATCAGCTGCAGTTTTCATCCGCAGTTAGGTATTTCGCCGGGCTTATTATTTATTATAAATTTTGATAAAGGGAAAGATGAATAGATATTATATCATCATATTTCTCCTTGTTTCTTGCAATATAAAAGCTCTGTCACAATCGCCAGAGTTGCCTGCTGCAACGCAACAGCAATTAGAATCTTTAACGGAGAATAACAATGATAATGCAACAGAGGATGATTACTTTTTGCAGCAATGGCAATCTTTTTTAAAAGATCCAATCAATCTTAATACTGCAGATGAAACGACTTTGCAGGAATTAAGAATGCTTACGCCATTGCAAATTCAAAATCTTATCGTTTACAGAAAAGAGTTCGGCAATTTCATCAATATATATGAGTTACAAGCTATACCTACATGGAATGTCGCGATTATACAAAAAATACTACCATACATCACCGTTAGTATTGACGGTAATTATTTTCATTCTTTAAACGAGCGTTTTAATGGCGGGACAAATACTATATTAATAAGAGGTGAGCAAGTGCTTGAAAAATCAAAAGGTTATATATCGGTAGATACTGCTACTAAGAAGACTAAATATCCAGGTTCTCCGCAACAACTATTTGTCAGGTATAAATATCAGTATAAAAACCTATTGCAATTTGGATTTGACGGAAAGAAAGATGCAGGTGAAGAATTTTTCAAAGGCAGTCAGAAACAAGGTTTTGATTTTTACTCCGCCCATTTCTTTGTAAGAAATTTAGGAATAATTAAGTCATTAGCAATAGGAGATTTTACTGTAAACTTAGGACAAGGGCTAACGCAATGGCAGGGCCTTGCGTTTACTAAAAGCTCGGATGTATTAAATATTAAGCGACAATCTCCAGTACTAGAGCCATATAATGCCAGTGGATATTTTTATTTTAACCGGGGCGTAGGTATAACTGTAGCTAAAAGAAATATCGAAGCAACAATATTTGGTTCCTATAGAAAACTAGATGCGAGTATTTATGGTGCTACAGATAGCTCAAATTATGATGATTATATTTCTTCGTTGGAAACATCAGGCTATCATCGTACAACAACTGAATTGGTAAATAAAGGAACAGGACGACAGATCACAGTTGGTGGAAATATAGCATTCAATAAAAATCGTTTACACGTTGGCGTTAATGCAGTACAATATAATTTCAATGTACCGCTTAATAAAAATTTGGATTCAAAGGAACCATACAATTTGTATAAGATCTTTGGAGATAATTTTGGTAATTATAGTGTTGATTACAGTTATACATTTAAAAATATGCATTATTTCGGCGAAGCTGCTATCACTAATCATTATAATACAGCGTTTGTAAATGGATTGTTAGTGAGTGTTAATAATAATGTTGATGTCAGTTTGTTGTACCGTAATATTTCAAAGCAATATCAATCGCTGTATGGTAATGCTTTTGTAGAAAACACTTCTCCAACAAATGAAAAAGGTTTGTACACAGGCATTAGCATTCGTCCTAATAATCAATGGCAACTGAATGCGTATGCTGATGTATATACTTTCCCCTGGCTGAAATATCTGGTAGATGCACCTTCTTACGGAGCAGATTATTTTATGCAAGCAACATATAAGCCAAGCAAACAAGTAGATCTATATGTGAGTTATAGAACTGGTGCTAAGGGTAAAAATTATAATCCTGACACTGCAATATTATCGCCCGTTACGTTAAGGCCGATTGATGATCTGCGTGAACAAGTAAGTTATAAGATCAACCCCTCTTTTACTTTACGTAATAGGGTAGAGCTATTGTGGTTTGATAAAGGATCATCGGCTGCGGAAACAGGATTTTCATCTTTCATAGATTTTTTATATAAACCCCCAATGAAAAACTATTCGGGAAATATTCGGTTACAATATTTTGAAACGGATAGTTATAACAGTCGTTTATATGCGTATGAAGATGATGTGTTATACAGTTTTTCTATCCCCGTATTTTACGGAAAAGGAGTAAGGTATTATATCAATGCTCATTATGAGTTTTCTAAGAAATTAGGATTGTGGTGCAGGTTTGCACAAACAATTTACAAAGATCAGACTACAGTTGGTACAGGGTTAGATCAAATAAACGGTAATAAAAAAACAGAAATTAAACTGCAAGCTATCTATCAATTCAAATGAACAGGATGGTTTTTTGTATCTTTGTTTTCTAATAATATATCATGAGTAATCAAATAGAACAACCGGGACAATTAAACATCGAGATCACAGAAGAAGTTTCTGAAGGACAATATGCTAATCTAGCCATCATCACACATAGCCATGCAGAGTTTGTAGTAGATTTTGTGAATGTAATGCCGGGTACACCAAAAAGTAAAGTAAAGAGTCGCATTATATTAACACCGTTTCATGCAAAACGTTTTATGAAAGCGTTAAGCGAAAATGTAAAAAAATTCGAAGCGGCAAACGGAACAATACAGGATATGGAATCAGTAGAAATTCCATTTACATTTGGTGGCCCAACTGCACAAGCATAAAATAAATTTTCAAAAACAAATTCCAAAAAATAGGTACTCGCCAATTTGGTTTTTTGTTTTATCTTAAATAAATATTTAACCGCAAAGAACACAAAGAAGCCGCAAAGAGACGCTAAGTCTTCCTTTGCGGCTTCTTTGCGATAACTCAGCGTACTTTGCGGTTTATAAGACTCAATATTAATTTGCTACAACTCTTCTATATTCAGGAGTCTGTTATCTTACATCATACCCTCATCCGCAAAACTAAAATACCCTTCTTCGCTAACAATAATATGATCTAGTACTTTGATATCAATATACTTCGCTGCTTCTTTTATATTTTTAGTTACCAATTCATCACTTTTGCTTGGACGTAAATTTCCGGAAGGATGATTGTGACAAAGTATAATAGATGTTGCATCTTCTTCCAAAGCACGTTTTAAAATAACTCTTGGATCGGCCACGGTGCCGGTTATACCACCTTTACTAATTATTTCAAAATGATTTATTTTGTTTGCCTGGTTTAAAAAAAGTACAGCAAATACTTCATAACTGTAATCTTTAATAATTGCCTGTAAATAAATGGCAATATCACTGCTTGTTCTGATGGTAGGCTTCTCAAATGCACCAGCAGCTTGCCTTCGTCTGCCTAATTCTAACGCTGCAGCAATAGTTACAGCCTTGGCTTCGCCGATACCTTTTATTTGTTGAAACTCTTTTAAAGTAAGCTTGCCCAATTCATTCAGGTTGTTATTTCCCAATTGTAAAATTTCTTTAGCGAGGTCGAGGGCAGATTTTTGTTTGCTGCCGTTATTAATTAAAATAGCTAACAATTCGGAATTACTCAAGTTGGATGGGCCTTTCGAGAATAGTTTTTCTCTTGGCCTGTCGTCCATAGCCCAATTTTTGATAGACGTGGATGACTTGTTGATAGTTTTCATAACATAAATTTAATAGTATCTTTTTAAATGATAATTTTGCAGCACAGAATTATCCTCTTTTTATAATAATAATAATATCATCAAAAGATCATGTCTAACGTAAAAATTTTCTCAGGAACAGGCTCAAGATATCTTGCGGAAGAAATATCTAAAAAATTTGGAGAACCTTTAGGAAAAGTAAATATCCAAAAGTTTAGCGATGGAGAAATTGGTGTTGCGTTTGAAGAAAGTATTCGTGGACAATTTGTATTTCTTGTACAAAGCACTTTCGCACCAACTGATAATATGATGGAATTATTGTTGATGATCGATGCCGCTAAACGTGCATCAGCCTACAAAGTAATTGCAGTTATTCCGTATTACGGTTATGCGCGCCAGGATAGAAAAGATAAACCCAGAGTAGCTATCGGCTCTAAATTAGTAGCCAATATGTTAACTGCAGCAGGCGCAGATAGAGTAGTAACAATGGATCTTCATGCGCCGCAAATACAAGGCTATTTTGATATTCCTGTGGATCACTTGGATTCGTCTGCTATATTTATTCCATGTATACAAAGCTTAAAATTAGATAACCTGATATTCGCCGCACCGGATGTAGGAAGCGCCAACCGTATCAGAGAAGTAGCATCTTATTTTGAAGTGGATATGGTTATTTGTGATAAGCACCGTAAACGCGCCAACGAAATAGCGAGCATGGTGGTGATAGGAGATGTAACGAATAGAGATGTTGTATTGTTAGATGATATCTGCGATACGGGCGGTACACTTGCTAAAAGTGCCGGATTATTAAAAGAAAAAGGAGCCCGCAGTGTACGTGCGTTTTGTACGCATCCTGTTTTAAGTGGTAAAGCTTACGATAATATTAACAATAGTGTATTAGAAGAATTAGTTGTGTGCGATACCATTCCATTAAAACAACAAAGTAGCAAAATAAGAGTAGTTTCTACAGCGGAATTATTTGCTGTGGCTATTAGAAATGCTTTTGAAAATAAGAGTATTGACAGCTTGTTTTTAAGGGGTAAAAAAGCGTAGTTTTTTGTAACCAACTGTTGTACTGCTATTTAACATCGTTATGTCATTCACTTCAACCGTATACCATTACTGAGCTATTATGGGTATTTCAGCGTAAATAATAAATATTTACGCTGAAATATTCATAAAATCCTTCGAAAAGCTCAATACTTATTCCTACCTTCGCGCCTCATTAAAAATTTCATAAGAATGAAAACGATTACAATCGAAGGACAAATCAGGACCGAATTTGGCAAAGCAGCCACCCGCCAACTTCGCTCTGAGGAAAAAGTGCCAGCTGTAATTTACGGAGGTGCTCAGGAGATCAATTTTGCTGCTCCTGCTGTAGCTTTTAAGCATGTTGTGTACACACCAGACTTTATGATCATTGAAGTTAAAGTTGCTGGCAAAGCGTACAAATGTGTATTGAAAGACCTACAATTTGACAAAGTATCAGACCAATTAATTCACATCGACTTTTTGGAATTAGTTGCAGACAAAAAAGTAGTAGTTACTTTACCAATTAAATTCGTTGGAACACCGGCTGGTGTTAAAGCGGGTGGTAAATTAGTTACTAAGATCAAAAGCTTAAAAATTAAGGCTTTACCTAAAGATCTTCGTGAAAACATCGAGTTGGATATTACCAACCTGGAACTAAACGAAAATATCAGGGTACAGGATGTAAAAACGGCTAACATGGAAATTATGAACTCTCCACGTATTCCTATTGCATCAGTAACAATGACTCGTCAGTTGAAACAGGAAGAAGCTACTGCTGTTAAAGGCGCTGCTGCTCCTGCTGCTAAGGCTGCACCTGCTAAAGCTGCTGCTGCACCTGCTGCTGCAAAAGCTCCTGCAAAAAAATAATTCAAAATTATTTTTGATAGTAAATGCCCCGTTATTCGGGGCATTTTTAATAATGTTAAACGTTGCCGTAAACAGTAAACTTTAATTACATTTGCACACTTAAAAGTATATTATGGGATCGGGATTTGATAAAAATACAGTGATAGGTTTTGTGTTGATCGGGATTTTAATGACAGGGATGTTTTATTTTAATAGTAAAAGCAACAATGAATACCTGGCGCAACAAAAACATCTTAAAGATTCAATTGCAGCGCTTCAACCTGCAGTAGATACAGCCGCTCAAAGATTAGATTCAATAAAATTTGCAGAAGCGAAGAAGCAGGAAGCAGGCGCGCTTTTTCAACAAGCGGGCGCCGAGCAATTAACTACCGTTGAAAACAGTGTATTAAAAATTACGTTTACAAATAAAGGAGGCCAGCCCCAAAAGGTTGAATTAAAAGATCCTTCATATAAATTTAAGGGTGAGCCTGTTATTTTGCAAAATGGTGATTCTAGTAAAATATCTTATGCAGTAAATTCAGGAGATAATCAGGTAGCACAAACAGCAGATCTTGCATTTGTTACTAACCCTGTAGTTGTAAATGCAGATAAGAGTCAGACGATAAGCTTTACTATTAAAGATAGTAGCGGAAAAGAAATTACACATCAATATACTATTCGTCCTGACGACTATCTTATAGATTTTTCTATCATTATGAATGGTGCAGATAGATTGCTGACACAAAATACGATCAATCTTTTATGGCAGGTACAAACTACACAAGCTGAAAAAGATGTTTCATTTGAAAAAACTCAATTACAGATAGGACAGGTAGAAGATGGGAAATATGATTTTGAAAGAACTATTAAAGGTGATGGGGATAAAAAATTTGAAAAGCCTGTCGATTTTTTAAGTGTTAAGCAACAGTTCTTTATCACAGCAATTATCGATAAAGATAAATTTCAGAATGGGGAAGTTACATGGTCGGTGCCTGCAGATAGCGGCAGAACACTTATGCAATCTGTTGCTAATCTTCGTGCAACTGTTCCTGCAGGAATTACTTCAACAGTGCCATTGCAATTATATTATGGACCGAGTGATTTTCATATTTTAAGCAAATACGGAAACGATATGTATGAGATCGTGCCTTATGGTAGTGGTCCATTTGCTTTTGTAAAATATATTAACCGGTATGTATTGTTGCCTGTTTTTGATGTTATCAAAAACAATGTAACAAATATGGGTATCGTCATCCTATTATTGACATTGCTTATCAGGTTAATTACTTCTCCGATCTTATATAAGAGCTATGTGAGTGGTGCTAAAATGAAAGCATTGAAACCGGAGATCGATCGCCTGAAAGAAAAACATGGAGAGGATAAACAGGCATTTAGCATGGATCAGATGAAGCTCTGGAAATCTGCGGGCGTTAGTCCGTTAGGCGGATGCTTACCTGCCGTATTGCAGATACCGATATTCATGTCATTGTACTATTTCTTCCAGTCAAATATTGCTTTGCGTGGTCAGCATTTTCTTTGGGCAAAGGATCTGGCTGCGTATGATTCAATTGCAAACTTGCCTTTCAGTATCCCTTTTTATGGAGATCATGTTAGTTTATTTACATTAACAGCGACGCTTACAAGTTTATTAATTTCTATCTATAGCATGAATACTACAATGCAGGATAATTCTAATCCGGCAATGAAGTACATGCCTTTTATCTTCCCTATATTTTTATTAGGAATATTTAATAAGTTACCGGCAGCACTTACCTGGTATTATACTATTTCAAATACGATCACCCTTTTGTTGCAGATCGTAATTCAGAAATACATCATTAATCACGATGAGATATTAGCCCAAATTGAGGCGAATAAGAAAAAGCCTGTAAAACAAAGCAAATGGCAGGAAAGGCTAGCTGAAGTGCAGGAAAACAGCAAAAAAATACAGGATGCCAAGAAAAACAACAATAACAAAAGATAGTTAACACTAATAAGTTAAAATAAAGCCTGCAAGTAATTGCAGGCTTTATTTTTTTGCCTGTTCTGATCTTTGAAAGGTATTTCCCTATCTTTAATATGTCTACCAACATAGTTGATATGAAACAAAAAATTCTACTCCTGTTAATACCGATGTTTTTATTTGCTGTTTTCTGTTTTGCTCAAAAAACAATGTCAGAAGGTACTATTGTGTACACTATTTCCATACAAACCGGTAATAGTAAGCCACAGATGGCTGATGCGTTAGACGGTGCCACCACTACAGTTTATCTAAAAGGCGGACTTAGCCGGACAGATATGGTAAGCTCTTTGGGTAATGAAAGTACTATTTATAATTCTGAGACAGGAGAGGCGGTGATTTTGAAAGAGTATAGCAGCCAAAAATTAATGATCACGCTTACAAGAGAGAATTGGATAGCAAAAAACAAAAATTACCAAGGGGTAACATTTACAATTGGTACTGATAATAAGGTTATTGCAGGGTATAATTGTAAAAAAGCTACAGCTAAATTAGAGGATGGTTCAACGATCATTGTATATTATACGCCGGACCTTACAGTGATAAATAAAGAATATGATCAAACGTTTAAAAATCTCCCGGGACTGGCAATGCAGTATGAGTTTCAATCAGGCTCGCTTAAATTCAAATATGTTGTTACACGATTAGACTTTAGTCCTGTACCTATTGCTAAATTTGATTTTCCAAGATCAGGTTATAGGGTGATGACTTATGATGATAATCAAAAAGGGAAACAATAAAGTTAAAATAGATCAAATGAAGCTAGCACTATCCGCTATCTACACAGTTGCAGTGATTGTTTTAAGCCAAAATTGCTATGCACAACAAAGTCCTGATGAACTTAAGACAGAGTTATTAAAGGAAGAGAATGCTAACCCAACCACTTACCTAAAGATCATAAAACATGATAATATTCAGCATCACGTTGACGGATGGTTTGTTTCAGGGTATATAAAAAATACGGCTACTCTTGCTTATTTCAAAGATGCGGTTGTTATTGTTTCTTATTATACTCAATCTCAAAAACATCTTATCTCTCAACAATATGTGATACATCAATCTTTCAAGCCAAATAAGCCACAGTATTTTTTATTTAAAGTTAGCGCACCTAAAGAAACGGCTTCTATTAAAATGATAATTAAAAGTGCAACAGCTGTAGAGGATAGTGTAGAAGAAAACCATAATTAATAATTGACTCTCCACCTTCTTTTGTCATGCTGAGGAACGAAGCATCTTATTCTTATTGCTGCAGAATTATTAATCGACGATTAGATCCTTCGTGCCTCAGGATGACAAGAGCTTTTCAATTTGATACTTTCCTATATCTGAGGAATTAATAAAATGTTCATTAAAGATATACGGTACAAGAGTGCGACGCCTGTGAAGCTGAATAGCATAGTAAAGCCGGGCTCAAAAAAATAGCCTCCGATTTATGTCGGAGGCTATTAAGATAGTAAGCAATTATTATTTTTTAGAACGAATGATCAATTTAATACCTGTATAACCTTGTTGTTGCATATCAGGCATAACCATTTTATGTTTGTAAGGAAT
>Ga0207027_1014_pt1 | contig 47421 bp, 41 predicted proteins | sample Alteio_BWMinCont_43_FD_153280 | JGI IMG/M metagenome (GOLD analysis project Ga0207027, IMG submission 153280) | Enriched cells from forest soil in Barre Woods Harvard Forest LTER site, Petersham, Massachusetts, United States -... | ecosystem: Environmental > Terrestrial > Soil > Temperate forest >... | reverse complement strand
TCTTCCTGAAATCGTATTCCATTGCCTGCTATATTGTATTGAATGATTTGTAATTAATTAACATTCGCCCATTAAAAATTAAAATAATTTTGAATGAGAGCAAAAGTACAGTAAAGCCTTTAAAATTAATTACATTTGCGCCCTATATAGGATCTAAAAAATTTAATTTCATACATGTCACAATTCGGAAAAGGATCAAGCAAAAGAGGTAAAACGACTTACGCATACGCTATTATCGGAGTAGCATTGGTGTTATTCTTGTTTGGTATTGTTGGATGGTTTTTTATTGATGTCCGCAAAACAGGAGATTACCTTAAAGAAAGCATTCAGATACAGGCTTTTTTGAACAGGGACGCATCTAAAACAGAAATCGATAGTCTGCAACAATATATCGCCGCTGTACCGTATGTAAAATCGGCAGAATATGTAACCAAAGAAATGGCAATAGAACGTTATAATGCAGATAATGATACCAGCTGGAGAAAATTTATTACCAACAATCCTTTGCCTGAAAGTATTGATTTTAATGTAAAGGCGGATCATGTTCAGGCAGATAGTCTGAATGTGCTGGCAGAAAATTTACAAAATGCTTTTCCGGGAGTTATATCGGAATTTAAGTTTCCTACGGTGGCGGTAGATAAAGTGAGTAAATATGTGAAAGCCGGCGCGCTCGTATTTTTGATCATTGCAGTGATATTGACGATGCTCGTTATAATTTCTATTGATAATACTATCAGGTTAGCAATGTATAGTAATCGCTTTTTGATCAAAACAATGCAAATGGTGGGTGCTACGCGATGGTTCATTGCAAAGCCAATTGATATCAGGGCGATCATAAACGGACTTATTTCCGCTTTGCTGGCTATTATTGCGGTATACAGTACAGTACTATTAGTAGAATATTTTGTGCCCGATTTTAAAACTTTGCATGATACTAAAAGCATGGCAGTCTTGTTTATGGGGATTATCATTTTAGGCATTATCATTTCGGTTTTCAGCACGCACCGTGCGGTATTGAAATACCTGCGCATGAAGCTGGATGATCTTTATTAGTTAATCAATTACTAAAGGAGTTTGACTTTAAATATTATTTCCTTTATTTGTATATAAAACAGACAAAATGAGCATTACTAAACAACAACAAGATTCAAAAGCCGCTAACCTTTTTGATAAAGGAAATTATTTGTGGATGATCATCGGCCTAGTGGTAATGGCCCTTGGATTTTTGTTAATGGCGGGAGGTAAAAGTGCTGACCCAATGGTATTTAACGATGCTGAAATTTATAGTACAAGACGTATCACAATTGCACCGATCGTGATCGTACTTGGTTTGTTGATCGAGATATACGCGATCATGAAAAATCCTAAAAGCGAATAATAATTTATATTTTTTCAATGACCGATTTGATAATTTGTTGATGATGATTCATCCGGGTTATCAGATCGGTTTTTTATTTTTACAACCAAAACTTATTTAATGAATACTTTACAATCGATCATCCTTTCAATTATTGAAGGACTGACAGAATTTTTACCTGTTTCTTCTACGGGCCACATGATCATCGCTAGTTCAGTAATGGGCATTGAACGTGATGAGTTTGTAAAATTGTTTGAGATAGCGATTCAGCTAGGCGCAATATTGGCCGTTGTAGTTTTATATTGGAAGAAATTCTTCGATTTTGCAAAATGGGAATTTTATTTAAAATTATTAGTGGCTGTAATTCCCGCATTGATATTAGGAAAACTTTTTTCTGATAAGATTGATATGTTGTTGGAAAGTCCGACTGTGGTAGCAGTTAGTTTATTGTTAGGTGGGATCATTTTATTGTTTGTAGATAAAATGTTCAATCATCCAACAGTTACACAAGAAGATAATGTGAGCTATAAAAAAGGATTTATCATTGGTATTTGTCAATGTCTTGCGATGATACCGGGTGTTAGTCGCAGTGCTGCAAGTATTGTTGGTGGGATGAGTCAAAAGCTGACAAGAAAAGTTGCCGCAGAATTTTCCTTCTTTTTAGCGGTGCCGACAATGGTTGCGGCAACAGGATACAAATTATTAAAAACATACAAATCAAATCCTGAAATTTTAAAAGACAAACACAACCTGATGTTTTTGGCTGAAGGAAATATCATTGCATTTATTGTAGCGATGTTGGCTATTAAATTTTTCATCACGTATTTGCAAAAACATGGCTTTAAAATGTTTGGTGTATACAGAATTATATTGGGTATCATTGTTTTGATATTGATCAGCCGCGGCATCATTAATTAAATTCAACTAAGGACTTATGCAAACAGCTTCAAGAAAAGTTATTAATGGATGGAGTATGTACGATTGGGCAAACTCTGTTTATTCATTAGTTATCACGTCATCTATTTTTCCTGCTTATTATGAAGGCGTTACTTCCGGAAAAAGCATTGTTTTTTTAGGGCGCACTTTTAATGAACCATCTGCTTTATATAATTATGCCGTAGCATTTTCATTTTTATTTGTATCACTTATTTCACCGTTGTTATCTTCTATTGCAGATTCGTTCGGCAGCAAAAAAAGATTCATGCAATTCTTTTGTTACCTGGGTTCGTTTAGCTGTTGCGCCATGTATTATTTTACACCTGATAATCCTCAACTCGGAATTGTACTTTTTGTTTTAGCATCGATAGGATATGGTGGCAGTCTTGTTTTTTACAATGCATACTTACCGGAAATAGCATCAGTAGAAGATCAGGATAATGTGAGCGCTAAAGGATTTGCATTGGGATATGTAGGAAGTGTTTTGTTATTATTATTTTGTTTGATAATGGTAACCAAGCATGATATGTTCGGCATTGCAACAGCGGGAAAAGCATCACAAATATCTTTTTTCTTAACAGGAGTTTGGTGGGCGGCTTTTGCACAGATCACATTTTTTACTTTACCTAAAACGGAACCTAATCCTGTTTCAAAAAGCCATAATTTTTTAACCAAAGGTTACGCCGAGTTAAAAAAAGTTTGGAACGAAGTAAAACACGAACCTACATTGAAGAGATTTTTATTGGCCTTCTTCTTTTTTGGAATGGGCGTAGAAACAGTAATGTATTCAGCTGCAATATTTGCTAAGGAAGAAATTTTTCCTAACACGGGAAATAAAGAAACAGATGCAAGCAACACGGGAAAACTAATGATGACGATCCTGATCATTCAAATCGTTGCGATCGCGGGGTCTTATATGTTTTCTTATTTTTCTAAAAAGATCGGGAATATAAAAGTATTAATAGGTGGTGTATTGATATGGATAGGCATTTGCATCGCCTCTTACTTTGTATATACACAGTTTTCATTTTATATTGTAGCTGCTACAGTTGGTCTGGTAATGGGTGGTATACAATCATTGAGTCGCTCTACTTATTCTAAATTAATGCCACCAACAAAAGATACAGCTTCTTACTTTAGTTTTTATGATGTGTGCGATAAAGTGGGAACTGTTATCGGCACAGCAACGTTTGGTATAGTAACAGAAATAACAGGAGGTATGAGAAGTGCTGTTTTATCTTTAATGTTGTATTTTATTATTGCACTATTTATCTTATTTTATTCTTTGTGGAAAGAACCTAAACTTCAAGCAGCTTTATAAATGAATTTGTACACTATCAATGCGGGACATTTTAAATTAGATGGCGGCGCTATGTTTGGTGTTGTCCCGAAAACAATGTGGAACAAATTAAACCCTGCAGATGAAAATAATATGTGCAGCTGGGCAATGCGTTGTTTGTTAATTGAAGAAGGCAACAAACTTATTTTGATCGATACCGGCATGGGCGATAAACAGGATGCCAAATTTTTCGATCGATATTATTTACATGGCGATGATAGTTTAGAAAGATCATTAGCTGTAAAGGGATTTAGCAGAGATGATATTACAGATGTGATCTTAACGCATCTTCATTTTGATCATTGTGGCGGCGCTATTGTAAAAGATGGAGATAAATTAGTGCCGGCATTTAAAAATGCTACTTACTGGAGTAATCAACAACATTGGGATTGGGCCATCAACCCAAACGATAGAGAAAAAGCCTCTTTCTTAAAAGAAAACATTTTACCGATACAGGAAAGCGGAAGACTTAGAATGGTTAATGATAAATGGTTAATGGTAAATGGAATGGAAACTGCTGAGTCATTGATTCTTCCTTCTTTATCTTACAAAATTGTGAACGGTCATACAGATGCGATGATGTTGCCTGTCATAAAATACAAAAATAAAACGATTGTTTTTATGGCAGATCTGTTGCCATCTCCAGCGCATATTCCTTTGCCGTATGTAATGGCTTATGATATGTTTCCTATGAAAACACTGAATGAAAAGAAAATATTTTTATCTGAAGCAGAACAAAACGGATATATTTTATTCTTTGAACACGATCCAACAATTGAATGTTGCACTTTACAATTAACAGAAAAAGGAATTCGTGTGAAGGATATTTTTAAATTAGACGAGATCTAATCATCTTCTTCCTTTATCTGCGATGATAATGGATAGCGTAAATTTTTATAGCCAATCATATCTACCTTGACATTTCCTACTACTATCGGTGTTTCCACTCTCAACAATACATGGTTAGGATCATCACTTACCCAGGCATTCATTTTTTCTCCATCTGTAAACATTGTTCCCTTGATCAGTAATGGTTTAAATCTGATGGCATGAAACCTGCCATATTTTGTTCTTACAATTTCTTTTCCCATGTAACGAATATACATATGGTACACCTGATCATCCAAGAACATATCAAACGGTATTTTATCGTTTGGCTTAAAGCTATTAAAATCGATATTGCGTAAACAATAAATAGCACTTACTACATCCTGTATGCAATTGGACGTTTTAAAAACCCCTTTCGTACTTATTGCTGTGCCAGCCGCTTCGTTAAAAGTTACATTGTTATATATCGTGGTGTTGCCTTCGCTTACGTTACGAATAAATTTAAGCGGCAGCATAGTGCTTGTATCAATATAGCTTTCATATCTATCTCTCACTTTAAAAAAACCATCAAAGAATGAGTATGATTTTCCTTCACCTACACAATGGTAAGAAGGCTTGCCGTTAAATCTTTCGAGGCTTGTTGTAAAAGTAGCTTCACCAGCACCAATGTATGCACCCAGCGTGTTATAATACACTTTCATGGTGATTTGTTCGCCGGGATTAAAAGCCGTATTCTTAATTGAGCAAAAATCAAAAGATGACTTTTGACTAAAGCTGCAAAAAGTAATTATTAAAAGTGCCGATTTTAAAATATTCCTCATTTTTCTTTTACAATTTTAACACTTAAAATTAATAATCCACCAATAACAGCGGGTATAACTAAATTAATGAGCCAAATACCTAAGGCAGCTGTACCAACTCCTAATTGGTTCGTTGTGTAAAATTTTAAAATTTCCCAGCTTGCTTTTGCCCTGATTGGTAATTCTATAAAACCAAGTGTTGGCGCTATTGCCATTACCAAATAAAATACTGATATCAACCAAAAACATATCAAACTTGAAATATCAACTTGCATTACTTTTAAAAGCAAGATATATTGGCAAACAAAAACCAGGTACCTTATGAATGATAAAAACAAAATACGAGCCAATTGTTGATTATCAAACTCATCCAATACTGAAATATGCTTTACTGCTTTCTGAAAAGCAGGAACTTTTTCTATTGATCTTACCAACCAACCAAGACGCAAATAAAATAAAAATAAAAATACAGTGATCCCTGTACTAAGATATATTAATATGTTACTCCAAAATTCCGGTAAAACATTTAAAGCATTGTCATTATTGTGTGAAAAGAACCTTAAAGTAAGTAATCCCACACAGCCCATTACCATTGTGATAACTAACTGACTGATGCTGCCAACAATGGTTAATGAAATCGCTTTAATGCGGTTTCCTTCATCAACATACAAAATTCTTCCGCCATATTCACCCACGCGATTTGGTGTTAGCATAGTAACGCTACAGCCTGATAGTACAGATTTGAATGCTTCAAAAAAAGAAAACTGTTGAATACGGCTCACTAATATTTGCCATTTTCTTGCTTCTAATCCCCAATTGACGATCATTAAAAAAAGAACTAACCATAAGCACCAATCCCGCCAGCTATTTTTAATTTGTTGCCAGCGATAGGCTAGATCATTCTGATTAATGATCTGTTTGTATAAACTCCACGATAGTACAATAAATAGCACCGGTATCAAAAAATAGTTGATTAATATTTTAATACTTTTATTCAAACAGGTTTTTGTTATTTTTATATGTGGAATAACCGGTAGGTTTAGATGCACGGTATTATACCGTAAATATCAGCCTTAATCTTAAATCAAAAAAATTGCAAAAAAAATCGACCATTATTTTAGGTATTGATCCGGGAACTGTAATAATGGGTTACGGATTAATAGAGGTGAATGGGAGTAAAATGAAGCTGCTAGAAATGGGCGTTTTGAAACCCGGAAAAATAGATGATACGTATAAAAAATTGCAGTTAATATATAATACAGTTAGTGGGTTAGTGATAAAACATAAACCCGATGTTTTTGCCATTGAAGCGCCGTTTTTTGGTAAAAATGTACAGAGTATGCTAAAACTTGGTCGTGCACAAGGTGTTGCCATTGCTGCGGCAATGAGACATGGTTTGGATGTAACAGAGTATTCGCCAAAAAAGATCAAGCAATCGATCACAGGCAATGGTAATGCTAATAAGGAACAGGTATTGCAAATGCTAAAACGTTTATTAGAGTTTACAGACGACCCTCAATATTTAGATGCATCAGATGCATTGGCTGTAGCGGTTTGCCACCATTTTCAATTCAATGCTATCTTAGGAGCAACTTCTTCAAAAAAAATGAAAGGTTGGGATGATTTTATTAAAAATAATCCCGGCAGAGTTAAGTAAATGATGTCTTAACCCCCAGTTAACATCAATTAACAACACTATAGTAATTAAAAAAAAACCTTTGTAAGTATATGAGCATGGTTATACGTTCAAAAGCTTTACGGTTGGTTATATTAATAAGCACACTGCTTGTTGCTATAATTATTACTGTGCAATTGGTATGGCTGCAGAAGGTATACTTTTTTGAAGCAAAACAATTTAATATCAATATATCAAAAAGCATAAGAGGTTTATATGAAGATATGCCGCTTATGCAGGGACCAATAAGTGTTGAAAAACTGATAGAGAATCCTAGCAATGATGCATACCTTATAAGGGTAGATCATACTATTAATATGGATACGCTGGTAAAAAATTTAAGCAATGAACTAGTTGATTTCGGGATTTTTACAGATTGCAAAATTGCGTTCTTTGATACCTATGAACAAAAATATACTGTTGAAAAACATATTGATCTGCCGGATGCATATCATTTATCAAACAATCATGATATCCCTGTTTTTGAAAGAAATTATCCTTATGTGATAATGTATTTTCCACATAGAGGCGAATACATTATCCGTCAGATGTTTTTCTGGATAGTAACAAGTTCAACATTGCTTATCGTATTGATCTGTTTTGGAGCGAGTATTTTTTATCTATACAGACAAAAGTTTTTGAATGAGATACAAAAAGATTTCGTCAACAATTTTACACATGAGTTTAAAACACCATTGTCCGTTATAAAAATTGCGGGAGACGTGTTAAGTCAAAAAAATATTACGCAGAACCCTGATAAGCTTACAAAATACGCGGCCATTATTACGGAGCAGACCGTCCATTTGCAACAACAGGTTCAGCGGTTACTACAAATTGCATTTACAGAGCAACGTAATTTGCAACTGGTAAAAGAGAAGTTTGATGTAAATGAATTAATACAGAATGCCATTAATGACATACAGCCTTTGATAGAAGAAAAGAATGTCGTAATAAAAACTTCTTTTACTACAAGGGATCCAATTATTTATGCAGATAGATCTCATTTGTTTTTGGTGATCATTAATTTAATAGAAAATGCTATTAAATATGCACAGAAACCTGTTATTGAGATTAGCACCTATAGAAAGGAGAATCATTTTCATATTGCAGTGAAAGACAATGGTATCGGAATATCAAAAGAAGATCAGAAAAAAATATTTGAACGGTTTTATCGTGTAACAGATGGCAATCTTCATCAAAACAAAGGATTTGGTCTGGGCTTGCATTTTGTGAAAAAAATAATTGATGCCCATTTTGGCGAAATAGAAGTAGACAGCACTTTAGGGAAAGGCAGCGTCTTTATTATTAAAATCCCTAAAAATTATAATTAATGAGCAAAGGAAAAATTTTACTGGCAGAAGATGACCGCAATTTAGCTTTTGTGATAAAAGACAATTTGCAGGATGAAGGTTTCGAAGTGATTCATGCTTCAGATGGAGAAGCTGCATGGCAGCAATTTCAAAAAAATGATTTTGATATTTGTTTGTTAGATGTAAATATGCCTTTGCGTGATGGGTTTTCATTAGCAAAAAAAATCCGTGCTGAAAGCGACATGATCCCTATCTTATTTATAACAGCCAAAAGTTTGGAAGAGGATCGTATCAAAGGATTTAACACTGGAGCTGACGACTATATTACAAAACCATTTAGTATAAAAGAATTGGTATTAAGAATAAATGTTTTTCTGCGTCGCTCTAAAAAGTTGAGATCAGATGTTTTGGAAGAATACCAGATAGGCAAATTAAAATTTGCATATAACGAAATGAAAATTTATGTTAGCGATGAAGTAATATCATTGACTCAAAGAGAGGCAGATCTGCTTCGCTTTTTTGCACAACACATAAACAAAATACTAAAACGAGAAGAAGTGCTATTAAATGTTTGGGGTAAAGACGATTATTTTTTAGGAAGAAGTATGGATGTATTTATTACTAAACTGCGTAAACATTTTAAGGCAGACCCGAATGTTGTTTTAGAAACAATACATGGCATTGGTTTTAGGTTAAATGCGCAATAATTTTTTGTTGCACTTCTTTTAGCTCATCCGCACTCAATTTCAATTTACTCTTTGTAAAATTAATATCGTTTGCATTATTGATGGGCATTAAATGAATATGTGCATGTGGAACTTCTATACCAATCACCGATATACCACAACGGTTACAGTCAAACGCTTTCTCAATGGCATGTGCAATAGGTTTGGCAAAAAGTAAGATCTCAGCTAAATACGCATCGGGTATATCAAATAATTTATCTACTTCAATTTTTGGAACAATAAGCACATGTCCTTTTGCCAAAGGAAAGATATCTAAAAAGGCGAAAAATTTTTCATTCTCTGCAATTTTATAAGAAGGGATCTCACCGGCGATTATTTTTGAAAAGATGGTCATGATAATGTACGATGTTGGATGTATGACGTACGATATTTATTGTTTTATACTTTGTACATCTAACATCGTACGAAGTACATTAATTCTATATCGTAATATTTTCAACTTTAAATTTAAGGATTCCCGCGGGAACTGTAACTTCAACAATGTCACCAACAGCTTTGCCTAATAATCCTTTACCAATAGGAGAAGTAACAGATATTTTACCCAGCTTTAGATCTGCTTCTTTTTCAGAAACGATTTGATAGGTAACCTGCTTTTTTGTACCAAGGTTTGTAACGGTAACTTTTGTAAGGATAGAAGCCTTACTGGTATCAATGTTAGATTCATCTAAAATTCGCGCAGTGGCAATAACTCCTTCAAGGTATTTTATTTTCGCTTCCAGCATACCTTGCGCCTCTTTAGCGGCGTCATATTCGGCATTTTCTTTCAAGTCACCTTTTTCACGTGCTTCTGCAATAGCCTTGCTTGCAGCAGGTCTTTCGATCTTCTTCATGTGATGAAGCTCTTGCTTCATCGCCTCGTAAGTATCTTTTTTTACGTAATTAGTAGTTGCTTCACTCATAAAATATCTTTTATACTAAACTAAAAAAAATACAACGCTTCGGACTTTCTCCAAAGCGTTGTATGTCACAAAGGTAATAAAAATTTAAATGCCCAACTTTTCCAATATCACGGTACTCATTTTGTAAAAAGCCTCATGACTATAGCCCGCAATATGCGGCGTAACGATCACATTTGGTTGCTGTGTTAAAAAATCCAGCTGCTGTTTTTGAATTTCCGTTAACGTATCTATTTTTTCGTTCTCCAAAACATCTAAAGCGGCACCGGCAACCTTTTTATTTTTAATGGCTGAAATTAATGAATTAGTATTTGTCACTCTTCCCCTGCAGGCATTGATAAAATATGGCTTTTGTTCAAGTAATGAAAAGAAATGATCATTAGCCATGTACTTTGTCTCTTCTGTTAACGGAACATGAAAGCTTATGATATCGGCATATTTACAAATATGTTCTAATGTTGCTTCTTTGATATTATCTTTTGCAAAACCGAATTTGTATTTATCGTAAGCCAAGATCGTAACGTCAAAAGAGGAAAGCAATTTTGCCAGTGCCTGACCGGTATTTCCAAAGCCAATAATGCCAACTGTTTTACCTGTTAGTTCTGTTCCGCGATTTGCTTCTCTTATCCATTTGCCTTCTTTTACTTCATCAAAACTGGTATTGATCTTATTCATTAGATTTAAGATCATGCCTAAAACATGCTCTGCTACTGCATTACGGTTGCCTTCAGGACTACTAACACAATTAATACCTTTTTCTTCTGCATAGGTAACATCTATCAGTTCCATGCCGCTACCTAAACGACCGATCCATTTTAAATGCTCGGCTTTATCTATAATATCTTTATCAATTTTTAATCTGGTCGTTACAATTAGTCCTGTAGCCGTACTTATTTTTTCACCCAATTCTTCATAGCTGATCGAAGGAGTATAAATTACTTCATATCCTTGTTGTTCTAAAGTAGCAGGAAGAATATCATGCACTTTAGCTGTTATAATTACTATCGGGTTCTTGTTCATAGATCAAAAGTTAATCAGCTGCTATCATACTGATTTCTACATTAGCGTTTTTGGGTAAGGTTTTAACAGCAACTGTCTCTCTTGCGGGAAAACCGCCAAAAGAATCGCCGTTAAAATATTGTCCATACACTTCATTTACCTGGCCAAAAAGATTCATATCACTTAAAAAAATACTTGTCTTAATTACATTACTAAAATTCATGCCCGCTTCTGTTAAAACAGCTTTCAGGTTTTTCATTACCTGATGCGTTTCATCCACAATATTACTGTCATTCATATCCGTTGTGCCCGGTATTAATGCTACCTGCCCGGATAAAAATAAAAGATTACCCACTTTAACTGCCTGGCTATAAGGCCCAATAGGTGCCGGAGCATTGTTTGTGTTGATTATTTTTTTGCTCATGATTTGGTCTTTTTTACAATAATGCAAATATATCTTTTCTCAACCACGTATTTTTGCGAAAGAAGAAAACAATGAGCTTAATAATAAATATAGATACCGCGACAGAAGTTGCCCATGTTAGCATCGCGAAAGATGGTGTTGTTTTACAACAAGCGTTCAATGCAAATCAAATGGATCATGCAGGTTTTTTGCAGGTGGCTGTAAAAGATATTTTGAATAAAGCCGATATTGATTTTGCACAAATAGACGCCATTGCTGTAACAATAGGTCCTGGTTCATATACAGGTTTACGCGTTGGATTGGCTAGTGCAAAAGGCTTGTGCTATGCATTGAATAAGCCATTGATAACTATTGGAACATTAGATGTTATAGCAAAATCGGCGCTTATTTCATCCAAAAAAAATTCATTTAAGACTAATACTTTATTGTGTCCGATGATCGATGCAAGACGAATGGAAGTCTTTACTGCAGTATTCGACCAATCATTACAAACCGTTTTGTCTGCATGTGCTTTAGTTTTAGATGACAATTCATTTAAAGAACTGTTGGAAGGGTACCATATTGCTTTTTTTGGTAATGGAAGTAAAAAATGGAAGGAGATCTGTCATTATCCTAATTCAATATTTATGGATATTGATATTAATCCCTTTGCAATGAGTCAGTTATCAAAAGAAAAATATGATAATAAAGATTTTTCTGATCTGGCTTACACAGAACCTATGTATATAAAGGAATTTTATTTGAATACAATTTAATGACAATCGCCTTCGTTAATACCATAAAATCACCGCTTATATAAAACCCATTACTTATTACTTACATATTTTATATCTTTGCTTTTTCTTATATAAATAAAAATTAATTGATATGATTAGCCAGGACGCTGTTGCAGAAGAGGAGAAACCAACCTTACAAGAAAAAGCTGCTATTAAAGTTGATTACTATAATGTAAAAAAAGCGGCACTTACTTTAAGGGCGCTGAATCATAAGCTTCGTCAGCAATTACTAAAATTAATTGACGAAGAAAAAAAGATCACTGTAACTGAGATATATGTTAAACTTAAATTAGAGCAATCTGTTGCGTCTCAACATTTGGCTATTTTAAGAAAAGCAGGGATAGTTAGCACAGAACGCGATGGTAAGTTTATCTACTACATCGTTAACCACAAAAGAATCGAAGAGATCAACAAATTTGTTGGCGAATTAGTGAATTAGTCGTCGTTAAAAATATTATGCAAAGCGGATGTTGTAACGGCATCCGCTTTTTTATTTTTATCTTTGTAGAACGATGTACGTTCAACAATTATATACAGGATGTTTAAGCGAAGCCGCCTATTACATTGAAAGTAATGGCGAAGCTGCTATCATAGATCCATTAAGGGATATTGAAGAATATATCAAATTGGCAAAGGAAAGAAAAGCTGAGATCAAATATATTTTTGAAACGCATTTTCATGCGGATTTTGTAAGCGGGCATTTAGACTTAAGTAAAAAGACGGGGGCACCTATTATTTACGGTCCTGAAACGGTAACAAATTTTCCTGTTCATATCTCAAAAGACGGTGAAGTTTTTAAACTTGGTAAAATAAGTATAGAAGTATTGCATACACCAGGACATACAATTGAAAGTAGCTGTTATTTATTAAAAGATGAAACAGGAAAACCAACTGCAATTTTTACGGGAGATACATTGTTTGTAGGAGACGTTGGTAGACCAGATCTTAGTAGTGGCGATATGAGTAAAGAAGAATTGGCAGGTATCATGTATGATACTATCCAAACTAAGTTATTGCCTTTGGCAGATGATATATTAGTTTATCCTGCACATGGCGCAGGTAGTAGCTGCGGAAAAAATTTAGGTCCAAATACATTTAGTACGATTGGCGAAGAAAAGAAAAGCAATTACGCGTTACAACCACAATCAAAAGATAATTTTATAAAAATAGTTACAGATGGGCTTGAAGAAGCGCCAAAATATTTTTCTATGAATGCAAAAATTAATAAAGAAGGGTATGATAGCTTAGATGCTATTAAAGAAAAAGGATTAATTGCTTTAACTGTTGAAGCATTTAAAACTAAAGTAGAAGGAGATGTGATCATTGTAGATACGAGGCCCGTTGAGGTTTTTACACAAGGGTTTATTCCTGAAAGTATTTTCATTGGATTAGATGGCCGCTTTGCAGAATGGGCCGGAACTATATTGCCTTTTGATAAAGTATTAGTGTTAGTTACAGAAAAAGATAAAGAAGAAGAAAGCTTAGTGCGTTTGGCAAGAGTGGGGTTTTCTAAAATAGAAGGATACTTAGCTGGAGGTTTTGAAGCCTGGCAAAGTGCGGGCGAAAAAGTAGATATGATCATTGAAGTAGAACCGGATGAATTAGCAATGGATATTCCGCACGATCCAAACTTAGTAGTGGTGGATGTTAGAAGAGAAGCAGAATTTGCAGAGGGCCATGTAAAAGATGCTATCAATCTACCCTTAGATGAAATGGTGGATGTTGCAGCAATTGCTTCTTTCGAAGAAAATCAAAACCTATATGTTCACTGCGGTGGCGGTTATAGAAGTGTTATTGCAGCTTCATTAATGAAAAGACATGGCTTGCATAATCTACGTAACGTAACAGGAGGCTGGGCTAAAATAAAAGAAGAAAAAGGAATTAAGATCAAGAAGGATACTAGTAAGCTGAATTAAGTAATTGCTATATTGTTTGATTGATAAATTGTTGTTAGAAAATAGCACCAAAACAATTTATCAGTGCAACCATCAAACTATTAAAGATTAGTCTTCAATTCTAACAAAAAAGCTTTCAATTTCTTCAACGATTCTATTGTAGCAAATTTTTCGTCCGTCTTTTTATTATTTTTTAAAAAGTCTTTAGCACCTTCGAGTGTATATTTTTTTTCTCTTATCAGGTGGTGGATGAGCTGTAGATTTTTGATGTCTTCAGGACGAAACATTCTATCGCCCTTTCCATTTTTTTTAGGTTTCAGTATATCAAATTCATTTTCCCAAAAACGGAGGAGAGATTGGTTTACTTTGAACATTTCTGCAACAGTACCAATGGTATAATATTGTTTTTGAAATAATATCTCATCTGGCGGCACATTTATCAGATCAGCACCAGCCACCATTTCCTTTAAACTCTTTCTTCCTCTGGTTGATTTTTTTTGTACAGGAATTTTTTCGATCGGGAGATCTATTATTTCGGTCTTGATAATAAGCGGCTTCTGCAACCCAACACGTTTTTTTATTGGGTCCTCATCAAAAGAAAAATTTATCTGGGTATCATCCGTCATGCATTAAAGTTAATCAAAACTTTTTGCACTGCCTGTAGAAGCAATTTTTAATAAACGATCAAATTGATCGGGATTAATATCATTATAAAAGAAATAAACCGGATCAACGGCTTCTCCGTTAACATGAATTTCGTAATGGCAATGTGGACCGGTACTTTTACCGGTACTGCCTACCCATCCTATTACTTCGCCTCTTGTTACATGTTCGCCCGAATGAACTTTTACTTTTACCATGTGGCCGTAAATAGTTTCATATCCATAACCATGGTTGATTTCTACATGGTTACCATATCCACCATCGGTAAAGCCGGCCACAGCCACAGTTCCATTAGCGGTTGCATAAATAGGGGTTCCTTGCGGTGCCGCAAAATCAAGTCCCTTATGCATTTTAGGCGTACCATAAACAGGATCGATGCGCATACCAAAACCGCTGGCAATTCTTGTCAGGTCCTTATTACTAACAGGTTGTATGGCAGGAATACAGGCTAGTTTAACATCCTGATTTTTGATCAGTTTTTCAATTTCAGCATAGCTATTCAATTGAAAAGCGGCTCTGGCAGTAAGCTTATCAAGCGTTTGGGCCACTGCATCAGCAATAGTATCGTCACCAATTATATTTACTTTATCAAATTCTTTTTGTTTTTCTATCATCTTTTCTCTGGCACTATCCGGCATAGGATTGGCTTCAAAAATAGAGCGGTAAACATCATTATCACGTTTTTCCAATACGCCCAGCTGATCTTGTAAAGTTTTCACCTTGTCGTTTAAAGCACTGTAATTATCTTTCATGGCAGTGTATTTACTGTTCATGGCAAGATCTTGCGGTTTAGGGATAAACCGGTTATAAACGGTAATAATAATGGCAGAAGAAACAAGGGCCGTAGAGATAAAACCGAATACACGCAATAGTTTCACCTGAAGAGGTGTAACTAATTTTTCATACCGCAGCGTATTGGTATTGTAGAAATATTTTATTTTTCTCATACTAATTCGGCAAACTTACATACAACAAGTGTAGCTGTCAGCCCTAATCCTTAAATTTGCAGCCTCTGTATTGTTAAAAGAGCACAAATATAGACCGATAAATTGCAAAAAACATCCTAAAAATAATTGGAATATGTCCACTAGTGTTGAAACAAAGTCACCTACGGTAAATGAAAAAATGTTAACAGCGAAGCAAATTCGCCAACAGTTTCTTGATTTTTTTAAATCGAAGGGTCATGCTATTGTTCCATCGGCGCCAATTGTGTTAAAAGATGACCCAACCTTATTGTTTACCAATGCAGGGATGAACCAGTTTAAAGATTATTTTTTGGGGAATAAACCTGCACCACATAAAAGAATAGCTGATACACAAAAATGTTTACGCGTAAGCGGCAAGCATAATGATCTAGAAGAAGTTGGTGTAGATACCTACCACCATACCATGTTTGAAATGCTGGGCAACTGGAGTTTTGGTGATTATTTTAAAAAAGAAGCGATTGAATGGAGTTGGGAACTATTGGTTGATGTATATAAAATTCCCAAGGATCGTTTGTATGTTACTGTTTTTGAAGGTGATGTAAAAGAAAATATTCCGAAGGATGAAGAAGCTGCAAGTGAATGGGCAAAAAGAGTTGCGCCTGACAGAATTTTATTAGGAAATAAAAAAGATAACTTCTGGGAGATGGGAGATACTGGTCCTTGTGGTCCGTGTACTGAAATTCATGTGGATTGCAGAAATGATGATGAAAGAAAAAAGATTGATGGTGCCACATTGGTGAATAATGATCATCCGCAGGTAATAGAGATCTGGAACAACGTATTCATTCAATTCAACAGAAAAAAAGATGGCAGCCTTGAGCAATTGCCTGCAAAACATGTTGATACAGGAATGGGCTTTGAACGTTTGGTAAGAGTATTACAAGGCAAGCAAAGTAATTATGATACAGATGTTTTTACAGGAACAATTGCCGCAACAGAAAAGATTACCGGAAAAAAATACGATTATAGTGATAGCAAAGAAGCCATTGCATTCAGGGTTTTAGCAGATCATATCCGTGCGATATCTTTTACAATCGCAGACGGACAGCTCCCATCAAATACTGGCGCAGGCTATGTTATACGCCGTATCTTAAGAAGAGCAGTTCGTTATTATTACTCTTATCTTGATTATAGACAACCTTTGTTGCATCAATTGTTACCGGTTATTGCAAAACAGTTTGAAGATATTTTTCCAGAGTTGATCAAGCAGTTAGATTTTATTGGTGTTGTAATTAAAGAAGAAGAAGTAGCTTTTCTTCGGACATTAGGTACAGGATTAAATAAGGTAAATGAATATTTCGAAAAATGGAAGAAATTGCGTTATTACATTGTTGAGTTAATGAAAAGAGATTTAGACGATGAAGAATTAAAAGAATATTCTTTTTTGGCTAAATTTATTAATGAACATGAGATTTTTAAATTATCTGGCCTTACAAGAATTCAGGAATATTATGACAACATCGTTCATGATAATCTTTATTCACAGTTATTAAATACTTATAATAAAGAAGTTTTTGATCAACAAAAATTTATTGATGAGATTAATTCTATCGAAAATAAAATATTTGTAATGGATGGAAAATTTGCTTTTTTATTATCAGATACAGATGGGTTTCCGTTAGATCTAACATCCCTTATTGCAAAAGAATTAGGATGGCGAGTTGATGAAGAAGGATTTGAAAAAGAATTACAACAACAAAAAACTCGCAGTCGCTCTGCCGCTGTTTTAGATACAGAAGATTGGATAACTCTAATCGAAAACGTACAAAACAAATTTGTAGGATATGATTCTCTTGAAACAAAAAGCAAAGTGGTTAAGTATCGTAAAGTAACAGCTAAAGGGAAAGAATCTTACCAATTGGTTTTAGATACAACGCCATTTTATGCTGAAAGTGGCGGACAGGTGGGCGATACGGGACAATTGATAATTGATAATGAACAATTGATAATTACGAATACAAAAAGAGAAAATGATCTAATTATTCATTTTACGGATAAAATTCCTGTGAAATTAACAGGCGATGTAATCGCAAAGGTTGATGTAGCGAGAAGGAAAGCAATCTCTGTTCATCATAGTGTTACGCATTTAATGCACGCAGCTTTGCGTAAAGTATTAGGTAAGCATGTGGCGCAAAAAGGAAGTCTGGTAAATGATGAATACCTGCGTTTTGACTTTTCACATTTTGCTAAAGTAACGGATGAAGAAATTCTTGCAGTAGAAAAAATCGTTAACGAAAAGATCAGGGAAAATATTCCGGTAGTTATCAAATCAATGCATAAAGATGAAGCTGTTGCTTTAGGTGCGATGGCATTGTTTGGAGAAAAATATGGTGATATTGTTAGAGTCGTGATTATGGATCCGAATTATTCATTGGAATTATGCGGCGGTACACATGTTGGCAGCACAGGAGAATTGGGAATCTTTAAAATTCAAAGCGAAAGTGCTGTTGCGGCAGGTGTTCGTAGAATTGAAGCTGTTTGCGGTAGTGCAGCAGAAAAATACATCAATGAAGAATTTGATCTACTGAAAACAATTCGCGAAACATTAAAAAATCCAAAAGAAGTTTCTAAAGCAGTAGATAATTTATTAGTTGAAAAAACAAGTTTAGAAAAAAAGATAGAAGGATTAGAAGCAAGACAATTAGTTGGTATCAGAAATGAATTATTACAAAAAGATGAGATAATTAACAACGTAACATTTGTAGGAGAAATAATTGAAGTTGGTTCTGCTGATGTATTGAAGAAATTATGTTTCGATCTGAAAAATCATTTACATGATCATGTTGTGGTTCTATGCGCTAATATTGATGGAAAAGCAAATGTGGCTATCGGAATTTCTGATACGGTTGTTTCAGCCAAAGGATTAGATGCGGGAAAGATCATTAAAGAACATGTTTCTAAATTGATCAATGGCGGCGGCGGCGGACAGAAAAACCTTGCTACTGCAGGCGGACAGGATATTAGTAATTTGAAACGAGTGATTGAAACGGTGAAATCAATGTTATAAGGCAATTGGGCTAAAGCCGGGTCATATCTTAAAAATCAATAACCCCCGAATTAATTCGGGGGTTATTAGTAAATACAATATTCAGGGCTTTAGCCCAATTCCGTTACTTAATTATTTTTAGTCGCAGTAAAATAGTGTACACATAACAACCGGCACAAAAGCTCAGGAAAGATTCCAGAAAAGCAAAGCTGGCAAAAACAATTGCTAAAATAAACGACGCTTTTGTAAAATCAATCAGTAATAGTATTACAACCAAAACAGATAACACAAATCCTATTCCCGCTGCAAATCTCTTCGGAGCCTGATCAATAGGCTTATTGGGTATCTTAAATTGTTTAACGGTAGCACCGCTCAAAATATTCAGCGGACTGAATTTCCCCCAATTAAAAGCGCGCAAAAAGAAATCGATCGCCAGGAAAATAAATATTGGTAAAGCGTTTATAAAGAAAGAAGTTATTACCAATAATAAAACCCATAAAGCTGTTAATCTTACCCTGTTTTCGTTGACTGTTATAAAATCAACCGGACATTCTTTTTCCATAACAAAATATTTAATAATCTACTAAAAAAGTAGACTATACAAATTTAATAAAATTGCTGCATGCTTTAAACTTTTTTCGGTTTAAAACGTCCAATTTCCGCGTTTTAATGTATAATATTTAACGTTTTCGTTTAAAAAACGAATAAAATACCGCGTTTCAAATTAATAAATCTTATCAATCAAGGTTAACTTTGCCACCGTGATGAATAACTCTAAATATGAAGTGGTAATTGGCCTTGAAGTTCATGCTCAATTACTGACAAAAAGCAAATTGTTTTGTGGTGATAGCGCATCTTTTGGTGGGCAACCAAATACGCATGTCAGTCCGGTTACTTTGGCTCATCCCGGTACATTACCTAAGATGAATAAACAGGCCATCGAGTATGCTATTAAATTAGGCTTAGCCTTGAATTGTGATATTGAACAAAATAATTATTTCGCCCGTAAAAATTATTTTTATCCTGATCTTCCGAAAGGTTACCAGGTTAGTCAGCATACCACGCCTATTTGTAAAAATGGCCATGTAACGATCAAAGTAGGAGATACAACAAGAAATATTATCCTGAATCGTATTCACATGGAAGAAGATGCGGGTAAGAGTTTACACGATGTAGATGACAAATTTACCTGCATCGATCTGAATCGTGCGGGTGTTCCCTTATTAGAAATAGTTACAGAACCGGATCTGCATAGTGCTGAAGAAGCATTTGCTTTTTTAACCGAATTGCGTCGTATGGTTCGTTGGCTGAATGTTTGCGATGGAAATATGGAAGAAGGCAGTATGCGTTGCGATGCAAATATTTCGATTCGTTTACACGGAGCCGAAAAACTAGGAACCAGGGTTGAAGTAAAAAATCTAAACTCGATCAGGAACGTTAAAAGAGCCATTGAACATGAAGTACAACGATTAATAGTAATAGTTGACAACGGGGAAAAAGTTATACAAGAGACAAGAAGTTTTGATGCAAATAACGGCACAACCTTTTCTTTACGCAGTAAAGAAGAAGCGGATGACTATCGTTATTTTCCTGATCCTGATCTTACCCCCTTTAATATTACCGATGAATTTTTAAAGAGTATAAAAGCATCCATTCCGGCATTGCCTGAGGAATTGGAAAAAAAGTATACCGAAGTGTTTCATTTACCTGTAGCTGATGCTGCAGTTATTTGTAGTGATAAAGAGTTAGCTGATTTTTTTGAAGCGGTAATTAAACATACCAATAATTATAAATCTGTTGCCAATTGGTTAATGGGGCCTGTAAAATCGTTTACTAACGAAAAAAGTATTGAACTTGCTGACTTTCCATTATCTGCAAAGCAAATTGCACAGTTAGTACAATTGGTTGATGATGGAAAAGTGAATTTTGGTATTGCGTCTTCAAGGATATTCAATGCATTGATTGAAGCACCAGAAAAAGAACCGTTACAAATTGCTACCGAATTGAATTTGATTCAGGAAAGTGACAGCAGTTTGATTGAAACATGGGTAGATGAAGTTTTAGCGAAAATGCCGGATAAAATAAAAGAGTACAAAAGCGGTAAAAAAAATCTGATAGGACTATTTGTTGGCGAAGTAAAAAAAGTCAGCAAAGGAAAAGCAGATATGCAGGTAGTGAATAAACTACTGGCAGATAAATTAAACAACTAAATTATTTTAATTAGAATCTAATCTTATGAAAAAATTATTCTCTATAATAGCGGTGCTACTAGTGTTGGTTTCTTGCAATCACAAATCGGTCAAAGGAACATTTACAGTATCGGGTGAGATCAAAAGCGCGCCTGATCAAAAAGTTTATTTAGATCAATTGTTTTTTAGCAATGATGATCCGCAGGTATTAGATACTGCAGAAATGAAAGAGGGTAAATTTTCTTTGTCTGCTATTGGTCCTGAAGAAGGTTTATACAGGATTCGTTTAGAAAAAAGCAAATCAGGATTTATATTTATCAATGATCAAAAAGATATTTCTTTTACTGCTAACACACAAAATCTTAGTTTAAGCGGACCATCTTTTAATACTCCTGCCAATGCTTTATTGAAAGGGTTTATTAGTACAGTTGATTCACAAGGGAATGCTTTAGAAGCACAACAAAATCAATTGGAACAATTAAAAGCACAAAACGTAAGTGACAGTGCTTATAAAATAGCATCTGATGACCTGGATGCGAAAACAGCGCTTATTAAAACGTATATTCTTAACTATATCGATACAACTTCAGATCCAATCGTCGGGTTATTCGCTTTAGGATATACGCGTAGCATTGATCCTGTATTATTAACAAAACCTGTTAATGACCTGAACCAACGTTTTGCTAAGAATAAAACGGTGACTACATTAGTAGCGCAGTTCAATCAAATGTTACAACAAAATCAAACCAAGTCGGCAGCGGTGGGAGAAGGAAGTATGGCACCGGAAATAGTTATGCCAGATGTTAATGGTCAATCTTTTGCGTTAAGTTCATTACGTGGTAAATATGTATTGGTAGACTTTTGGGCAAGCTGGTGCGGTCCTTGTCGTGGAGAAAATCCTAATGTTGTAGCGGCATACAATAAATTTAAAGACAAAAACTTTACGATAGTTGGCGTATCTCTTGATAAAGATAAAAAAGCATGGATCGATGCTATCAAGGCTGATCATCTTACCTGGATAGAAATAAGTGATCTAAAAGAATGGAACAGTGATGCAGTTACGTTGTATAATCTAGAAAGTATTCCATCAAACGTATTGATCGATCCAACAGGAAAAATTATTGCAAAGGATCTAAGAGGAGATGACCTGCAAAATAAGTTAAGCGAACTGTTTAAATAAACTAAAAACGAATTAATAAAGTAAAAGAGGCGCATAATTATATGCGCCTCTTTTATTATGTCAGAACTAAGAAAATACTCATTGATTCATCAGTATCCAAAAGTCCCCCTTCAGGGGGATTTAGGGGGTTTTACTCTTCGGCGCCTGCAACAATAACAACACCGGCAACAAAGTAAGATTAGTTAAAGTTGCGACCAATAATGTAACAGAAGTTAACCAACCCAAAGCAAACGTACCACCAAAATTGCTTAAACAAAATATGATAAACCCTGCAATTAAAACCAGTGATGTATATACGATACTTAATCCTGTATGTTTTATTGTTGAAGTAACGGTTGCGGGTACATCATTATTATGTATAGGTAATTCTTGTTTATAATTAACTAAAAAACGAATAGTAATATCAATAGCAATACCTAAAGCAACGCTAAATACCAATACTGTTGATGGTTTAAGTGCAACGCCGGCCCAACCCATAACCCCCGCTGTAATTACCAATGGAATTAAATTAGGGATAAGTGAACAGATCAATATTCTGAATGATTTGAATAAATACAACATACATAATGCGATCAATAGAAAGGCCCAGAATATACTTTGCTTTAATCCTTTAACAATAAAGCTGCTGCCTTCTAAGAAAGTGATACTTGTTCCTGTTAGTTCTACTTTGTATTGTGCCGTATCAAATAATTCGTTTACTTTATTTTGAATGCCGTTTAATATTACAGGTAACCGCACTGTGCCAACATCGGCCATATTGATGTTTACGCGGGTTGATTGTCTTGCTGTATCAATAAATGATGCGAGCATTTTAGTAAAATTATTTTGCTTGCCTTTCTTATCAGCCTTTGAGGGTCTTAGGTATTCTCCTACAAATGCGCCATCAAAAGCATTCGGTAATACATATTGTGTAGAATCGCCATCATAAAAAGCTTGCTTGGCAAATTTCAATCCTTCTGCAATACTTATCGGTCGGCTCATTTCTTTTTGTGCCGTAATATATTGTGATAAGGAATCTATTTTTTCAAATGTTTTTAAGGCACGCAGTCCTGCAAGTCCAAAACGTTTTTTAGTATCTATTACAATTTCTAAAGGCATAACTCCTTTGAAGTTTGTTTCAAAGAAACGTAGGTCAGTATATATCTTGTCGTTCTTCGGTAAGTCATCAACAATAAAAGCTTCACTCTTTAATTTAAAAATACCGGCTATAGAAAAGATCAATACAATTGCTGTAATTGCATACACCCACTTTGCATGGCACATTACCCAATCTTCTAACTTTAATAAAAAAGAAGTTACCAGTTTGTTGTTAAGGTATCTTGTTTGTGATGGTTTAGGCGATGGTAAATAGCTAAGTGCAGATGGTAATAAAATAAATGAGATAACAAATATTACCATGATGCTAATACCTGCTACAACACCAAACTCTTTTAGAATGGCACTTTTAGTAAAAGCAAAAACGGCAAAGCCAATAGCTGCAGCAATATTGCAGAATAAGGTAACAACGCCCATCTTGCTAACCATATTTACCAATGCTGCTTTTTTATCCTCTAATTCTAAGTAAGAATAATGATACTTATTGATAAAATAGATACAGTTAGGAATTCCTATCACGACGATCAATGAAGGAATTAATGCACTTAATAAAGTAATATTATAGCCACATAAAACCATTACACCCAAACTCCATATCACACCAAAGATCACTACCAGTAAAGACAATACCATCGTGCTAAACGAGCGAAAGAATAATAACAAGATCAATGCACTTAATAATATCGATCCAAATAAAAAGATCTTCATCTCTCTTTGTACCATATCGCCAACCTCTGTTTTTATTAATGGAAGTCCGCTGATATGTGTTTCAATATTTGTTGATGATTGAAACTTATTTACAACACTAACAATATCGGCAACAATTTTTGAACGTTTTTTAGAATTGATGGCATCCTTATTAATTCTAACGGCAATCAGGTATGCATGAGTTTCCGGATTATATAATAAAGTTTGATAAAAAGGAAGATTAAGAAAAACAGCTTTGGCTGAATCCAATTGTTGTTGATTGGTAATATCATCATTGAATATTCTTGCTGCATTTAATTTTTCTGTAGCAGAATCCTTCACTAACGTAATAGAAGAAGGAACACTTAATATATCTTCTACATATTCAACTTTCTTTATGTCTTTATGTAATTTCTGGTATGCCTTAAAAACATCCAGTGTAAATAATTTATCTGTTTGTACACCAATTACTAATGTATTTCCATCATCACCGAATTTTTGTTTAAACGCTACATAATCTTTATATTTTTGATTATCAGTAGGAATGGCTCTCGCAAAATCGTAACTCAATTTTACTTTGCTGGCAAAAAAGCCCATCAGCCCGGTTGCAGCTAATAATAGAATAAGCAGCAGTAACCTGAATTTAATTACGAAATTTCCTAAACGTTGCCACATAGAGATTTGTTTGATAATGAATTGCAAAGAAAACCATTTTGTATTGCTTATCCATAAACATGCCAGTATAAGTTTGTTTACTTTTGTGTATAATTTGTTTGCGAGATTAATATTTTAACATCCTTTTAAGCAAATCACCTATCAGTCTAGTAAATTGATGGATAATTATGACACATAAAACCAAGGGCATAGTATTACGAACGATTAAATATGGTGAAACCAGTGTTGTGGTAACCATGTTTACTGAATTATTCGGCATACAAACCTATATGGTAAATGGAGTGCGTACTTCAAAAAAGTCTTCTGCAAAAGCCAGTCATTTTCAACCCGGCTGTATTTTAGAGATGGTTGTTTATCACAATGATCTAAAAACGATGCATCGTATCAAAGAATTCAAATGGGCTTATTTATATGAGCATATTTTAAGCAACGTAATAAAAAATAGTATTGCTCTATATATGGTTGAACTGATCAATAAAAGTTTAAAGCAACCGGAAGAAAATACCAAACTATTTTATTTTTGTGAAGATGCATTAATGCAATTAGATACTGCCAGTAAAACTGTTACGGCAAATTTTGCTTTGTATTTTACATTGCACCTCACCCATTTTTTTGGATTTAGGATGAATGATGATTATGATACAGAACACAATATTCTTGATTTGGAAGAAGGTACTTTTGTGCATGAACAACCAATACATCCAAATTTTATTGATGGAGAACAGGCGTTGCTTACTTCACAATTATTAAAAGTAATGCAGCCGTATGAATTGGAGGATTTGAAATTAAATCATGAAACGAGAAGAAAGCTATTATATCGTTATCAGGATTATTATGCCTTGCACATTCATGATTTTGGATCTATGAAAACCTTACCTATATTACACGAAGTATTATCTGAAGGATAGTTAAATGATCCTTTTTGCTGAAGATTGTTGTGTAGTAGTTGGTCCGTTTACTTTATCGATGAAAACAATCCCGGGCTTTTTTCCTTTTTCAAAACTTCCGAAATTATTATCTATCTGCAATGCTCTAGCACCATTGATGGTGGCCCAGGTTAAAATTTCCTGCAATGAAATATTTGTGCTTTGCTGAATTGTTTTTATTTCTTCCAGAACATTTAATTGCCAATTACTGGCATAGCTGTCTGTACCGATAACAATATCATGGCTACTATTTTTTAACAGATCAAATGGAGGTATCGTTTGCTCAATATATTTATTGGCATTGATACAAATGCAGAAATACAATTTTTGACTTTTGACTTTTGACTTTGCAAAGTCAACATCATCTCTTTTTATAAAAGTATTATGTACCGATATGATAGATTGGTTGTTTGTAAAATACGGGAGAAAACTTTGTAAACTGCTTTTGCCCGTAGGATGAAAACTGCTGATATCAATTCCGAAATTTTTATATAATTCTAAAAAGTCACCAGTTTTGTTTTTGTATAATTCTTCTTCCGCTAAACATTCCTGGTTATGAATTGTTATTAATTGTTCGGTTGTTTCATTGTTCAATTGTTCAAACAAGGTTTTTGAAACACTGTATGGCGCGTGCGGAGAAAGTGTAGTATTACTTTTTGCTTTTGACTTCTCACTTTTGAATTTGGCCAGTAAAGTCTTAGCATCATCCAACCTTTTTCCGGCCATTACATCTACAAAACCACTTACTTCTACAAAATTGTGCCAGTAGATATTGCTTTTTTGTTTGATGGATATGGAATCTGCTGTGTTACAAATATCTCCCACAGCTACAGTGCCACTTTCATATAATTCTTGTTCGGCGTTTTTCATAGCACCGACCTTTTCTTCGTCAGAAGCTCCTCTTTTTGTCATTACTTGTTGAACAAATTGAACCAATCCTGTTCCTTCGGGAACTACATTTTTTAAATGGCTCAGTTCCAGGTGACAATGTGCATTAATGAAGCCCGGTGTGAGTATACCGTCAAAAACTTCGATATTATCACCGGCATCTTTTGTAGAAATTGTGTCAACTATTATTCCTTCATTATCAGTTACTAAAACTATTTCAGGGTCTAAAAATGTGGAGCCTGTGAATATATTATTAGCCTTAAATTTTCTAAAATGCATGAATTGTGTTTAAAACTTTAAATTTGCCGCCAAACTTTGAATAAAAGTTCAATAAAGGTATGAAGGTTGAAGCGAACGTAGTGAGTCCCGAAAGCTTTCGGGATGAGCATGACAACAACGATGTTGACAATTGTTACTCAGCCGGCAAAAAATAAAAATACATCATGTTAGATAAACTGGATGCGATAAAAGCAAAATTTGATAATCTGGGAGTGGCACTTACCAATCCAGAGATTGTGAGCGATAACAAGAAGTTCAGCGCTATGAGTAAAGAATACCGTAGCCTTGAAAAAATTGTGAACGCAAGAAACGCGTATGTAAAATTGCTGGATGATATTGAATTTAATAAAGAGGTATTAAGCAGCAGTGATGAAGAGATGAGAGAATTAGCCAAGCAGGAACTTCCTGCAATGGAAGAAAGTAAAACGGAGATGGAAAAGCAATTGCGCAATATGCTCATCCCTAAAGATCCGTATGACGAGAAGAATGCGATCTTAGAAATTCGTGCAGGAACCGGCGGTGATGAGGCATCTCTTTTTGCAGGAGATCTTTTAAGAATGTATTTAAAATACAGTGAAAAGAAAGGCTGGAAAACAGCTATTTTAAGTGAAAGTGACGGAACGGTCGGTGGCTATAAAGAGGTACAGGTAGAAATTTCAGGCGATGATGTATATGGCACCATGAAATTTGAAAGTGGCGTACATCGTGTACAAAGGGTACCAGATACGGAAGGTAGCGGTCGTGTGCATACGAGTGCTGCAACTGTTGCGGTAATGCCTGAAGCAGATGAAATAGATTTTGAATTAAAAGAGAGCGATGTTAAAATGGAAACTGCCCGAAGCGGTGGAGCAGGCGGACAGAATGTAAACAAGGTAGAAACAAAAGTATTCTTGACGCATAAGCCTACTGGTCTTGTTGTAATGTGCCAGACAGAACGTAGTCAGTTGGGGAATAAATTAAAAGCAATGGATATGATGCGTACTAAGCTCTACGACGAAGAAGTTAGAAAAGCAGAAGAAGCTATCTCACACAAAAGAAAAAGCTTAGTTAGTACGGGTGATAGAAGTGCTAAAATAAGAACATATAATTTTCCGCAGGGCCGTGTAACGGATCATCGTATTGGTCTCACCGTATATAATTTAGATACCGTATTAAATGGTGAAGTGCAGGAATTTATCGATGCATTGCAGTTTGCAGAAAACGCAGAAAAAATGACGGCTCAAAACTAAGAGGAACTAGGTTTTGGCACATTATTTGCCTTTTTAATAAGTATTCTAACAATAGATATAAACAATCTCATAAACAGTTAGTTTTGGTACCGGCCTCTCGTTCTCGAGAGGCCTATTTTTTAATGAACGGATACTGTTATTATTGGCTTAATTATATGTTTTAATTTATATAAGAACATTTAAAAACATAATTTTGCACCGAATGAATAAAAATTCGGGACAAATATTTCAGACGAACAGTGTTACCCGCTGGAGAAGCTTTAAATGGACATTTAGAGTATTATTGATCATAGCTTTGTTTTTGATCGTGGTTTTGGTAGTGGCACTGGTTACGGGCGTTAGTCCTTCTCCCGTTAATATTCAAAATAAAGCAAGAGCGTATGAAAATAAATTAGATCCCTCCAATCCATTAACGTTATCAACTGCTCAAAATAAAAAGTACAAAGGCTTTAAAAGCTTTTTGTTTAAAAGGATCAAAGAAGATTCTCTAAGAAACCTGGCTTCTTTACAAAAAGGAAATACACTCCAATTACCTTTTATACGTGCCGGTTTTTATACTCCCTGGACAAGGAAAACATCTTTGCCCGATATCCAGGAAAATGGCAGTAAGCTAAATACGATCTTTCCGGAATGGTTTTTTATCGACAACAAAACCTTCACCCTGCAATCAAGAATTGATAGTGAAGGTTTAGCTGTAATGAGAGAAAAGGGATTGCACATAATGCCGATGCTTACCAATTACAGTTCTTTGAAGAGGGATTTTGACGGTGGTCTCTTGCATCAGATCTTAACCGATACGGTAAGACAAAAGACATTTATTAATAACCTTGTCGATACATTATCGTTTTACAATTTCCAGGGAATAAATATTGATTTTGAAGATATTCTGGAACCAACAAATGAACCGCTTACTCATTTTCAAAAAAGATTATATGAAGCGTTACATGCAAAAAACATGACGGTTACAATGGATGTAAGCGTTATGAATGATGATTATGATTATGCGAAGCTGTCTGATTATAACGATTACGTTGTTTTAATGGCGTATGATCAACATAGTGATACAACTGCCATAGGGCCGATCAGTGCACAAAAATGGATAGAAGAGGCATTGGATTGGACGGCTAAAAGGATCAACAGTAAAAAAATAATTTTAGGCATTGCGGGGTATGGGTATGACTGGACAAAGGATGAGGATAACGATAATAAGCCAGTTGTAAGGGATCTGACTTATATGGAAGCTATTAACAGGGCAAAAATAGCTAATGTAAAAATTAATTATGATGATGATACATATAATTTACATTATAGCTATATAGAAGAAAGTACAGATGACAGTACGGGAGAAGTTACAAAAACACCCCATCATATTTGGTTTACCGATGCTGCAACTGCTTTTAATGTGCTTCGTTTTAGTGATGAATATTCTACTGCCGGTACAGCTCTATGGCGTTTAGGTGCAGAAGATCCGCGGATCTGGAAATTTTATAATATCAACTTAAGTAAAACAGCATTACAACAGCATCCGTTTGATTTTGATTCGCTTGTTTCGATTCCTTATGATGTAAATCAAAAACCAACTTCAACCGGCGAGGGAGAATTGCTTAGTATTTTATATACACCTCAACAAGGTAAAATAAATTTGCAGATAGATAGTTCCGATCTGTTGATATCAGAACAGGATTATGCGGTGTTACCTTCGGGGTATGTGTATGAAAAATTTGCAGAAGATAAAAAGCCTTTGGGGCCGGGCCATAAAATAATATTAACTTTTGATGATGGTCCAAGTGCCGAGTTTACACCTAAGATTTTAAATATTCTTGAAAAAGATAAAATACCTGCAACCTTTTTTGTTATTGGGCTAAATGCCGAACAAAATATTCCTTTACTGCAACGTGAATATAGAGATGGATTTGAAATAGGCAATCATACATTCACGCACCATAACATTGCAGAAATGAGTCCTGAAAGGGCTGAGCTAGAAATGAAATCTACCCGGCTTTTAATTGAAAGTATCACAGGGCATTCTACTATTTTATTCAGGGCTCCTTACAATGCGGATAGTGAGCCGCAAACGTATGAGGAAATTGAACCGATAGCAAGAGCTAAAAAAGACAATTACATTACAGTTGGTGAAAGCATTGATCCTAACGATTGGGAAGTTGGAGTAACTGCTGATAGTATTGTTGCAAGAACAATACGTTTAGCGGTATCTACAAATGCCAATATAATATTATTACATGATGCAGGCGGCACTACAAGAGAAGAAACAATAAAAGCTTTACCAAGAATTATTGATTATTTTCAAAAAAGAGGTTGCGTATTTACAAGTATTGCCGATTTGATGGGTAAGACAAGAGCAGATGTTATGCCAGCACTTCCGAAAACTCAGGATAGCTGGATGCGTGATTTTAATTTCTTTTTTGCAGAAGCAACTTATTGGGCCAGCCATATTTTATTTGCATTATTTCTTGTAGGTATAGCTTTATCAATGGGTAGAATGGCTGTGATGGCCCTATTAGCGGCCATACAAAAGAAACGTGAGAGAGAGGCTGCGGAAGCGGGAATTGCTTTCTGGCCAAATGGACAATTGCCTTCAGTTAGTATTATTGTACCTGCGTATAACGAAGAAATAAACGCGGTAAGAACCATACAAAGCTTATTGAAGCAGGATTATCCTAATCTGCAAATAGTATTTGTAGATGATGGCAGTAAAGATGAAACATTTACTATTGTAAGCGATGCTTTTAAAAATACAACTAACGTATTCGTATATACGAAAGAAAATGGAGGGAAAGCGTCTGCATTAAATGTCGGTATCGAAAAAGCAACAAGTGAATTTGTGGTATGTATAGATGCAGATACGCAATTGAAAACTGACGCGGTATCTAAACTGATGGAAAAATTTCTTCCGCCGCTGCATTTATCAAAACCATTTATGAAGGTGGGTGCAGTAGCAGGGAATGTTAAAGTGGGCAATGAAGTAAATATGATAACAAGGTGGCAGAGTATTGAATACATTACTTCTCAAAACTTCGACAGGCGTGCTTTTGATCTGTTGAATGCGATCACAGTTGTACCGGGTGCAATTGGCGCATTTAGAAAAAATGCTATTATAGAAGTCGGCAGTTTTACCACAGATACACTAGCAGAAGACTGTGATCTCACCATGCGTTTGCTTAGAAAAGGATATGTTGTTCGTAATTGCAATGATGCCATTTCTTACACGGAAGCGCCTGAAACAATGACGCAGTTTATGAAGCAACGTTTTCGCTGGAGCTTTGGTGTAATACAATGTTTTTGGAAACACCGCGATGCCGTTTTTAATAATAAGTATAAGAATTTTGGAATGGTGGCATTGCCTAATATCCTGATCTTTCAAATAATATTACCTTTTCTTGCGCCATTGGCAGATCTGTTTTTGTTGTTGAGTTTAATTGCAGCGGGCCTTGGTATTATTCCGGCAAGCGTTGATCATATTTTGTTGTACTATTTTGTTTTCACCATGGTGGACGTTATGGGAGCGGCGCTGGCTTTTGCATTTGAAAAAGAAGATTATACAAAGCTTATCTGGTTAATACCTCAACGCTTAATCTATCGTCAATTGATGTATTATATTCTTATAAAATCCTTCAACAAGGCAATTAAAGGAGAATTACAGGGCTGGGGGGCATTAAAGCGTACGGGCAATGTTAAAACAGCAACGGCTTAATAACCTGGATACTAATAAAAAAAGAGTTTTACTTTTGCAACCTGAATGGCTTTGTATAAAGCTTTGCGGTAAATATTTAATACACAACATTGGCAACCTCAACAGATAGAAAATCATTTTTTAACAGGCTTGGTGGCAAAGCGGGTAATGAGAAAGCAGAGATGACTTTCTTTGATCATATTGAAGAATTGCGCTGGCATATTCTGCGTAGTGTTATTGCGTGGCTAACGGGTGCCGTTATAATCTTTATTTATATAGATTGGATATTTGATAACCTGATACTAGCGCCAACTATGCAAGGGTTCTATACCTATGGTGCATTATGCCGGCTGGGGCATTTTCTTCATTTGGGTGATAGCCTTTGTATGCCGGCAGTTAAAATAAATTTACAGGTAACCAATGTCAACGGAACTTTTACATCGGCATTAAACATTGCTACTATCGGTGGATTAATTGTAGCGCTTCCCTATATTTTTTGGGAGTTATGGCGATTTATTAAACCAGCCTTGTCACCTAAAGAAAGAAAATACGGAACAGGAAGCGTTTTTTGGGTATCCTTCTGTTTCTTTCTAGGCGGATTGTTTGGGTACTACATACTGGCACCATTTACGTTTAATTTTCTAGCAGGGTTTACATTAGGCAAATCGGGTATCATTCAATACCGTCCGTCTATCAATGATTATATTGATAGCTTAACCAATTTAATATTAGGATGTGGTATTGCATTTGAGTTACCTGTTATTTGTTATGTGTTGGCAAAACTTGGATTGATATCAGGAACCTTTTTAAAAAAATATTTCAAATTTGCTTTTGTAATAATTTTAGTGGTGGCTGCAATTATAACTCCATCTCCTGATTGGATCAGTCAGTTTATTGTAGCACTGCCATTGTTTGTTTTATACTGGATCAGTATTTTATTAGCATCCAACGTAGAAAATAAAAGAGAGAAAAAAGAAAAAGAATGGAGTTAGGTCATTAAAATAAAATGTGTTTAATTTTATATAATTATTAATTAGAAAATATGTCAGCAACTTTTGATCTAAGTAAACCAATTGCTATCGGCTGCGATCATGCCGGCTTTGAATATAAAGAAGCATTACTTTCTTTTTTTAAAGCAGAAGGGTTAACCTATAAAGATTTTGGAACCTACTCCAAAGACTCAGTAGATTATCCGGATTTCGCACATCCTGTAGCATCAGCGGTTGAGGATGGAGAAGCAGCCTTCGGCATCTTATTATGTGGCAGTGCAAATGGTGTTGCTATTACAGCCAATAAGCACCAAGGAGTAAGAGCAGCTATCTGTTGGGCAGAAGAATTAGCCAGCTTAGCAAGACAACATAATAATGCTAACATTATCTGTATCCCTTGCAGGTTTGTAGAAGAAGCTGTTGCAAAAAAAATGGTGAACCTGTTTATGAATACTTCATTTGAAGCGGGACGTCATCAAAACAGGGTTGATAAGATCGCATGTTAAAAAATTCTAGGAACAGATTGTAGAATCCATATAGTAAAAGGCGAGATATTTCATCTCGCCTTTTTACATAAACAGCAATATAACAGAGAGAAATTATTTTTTGCCCTACAGGATATTAATCCAGGCCCGAACATTGATTGTAATTACTATTGTTTTACTTTTACGCCATGCGAAAGAAATTATTTTTGTTAGATGCCATGGCGCTTGTATTTCGTGCTTATTATGCGCTTATTCGTAGTCCTCGTGTTACCAGTGCAGGAAGGAATACCAATGCACAATTTGGGTTTACAAATACTTTAGTTGATCTGATCAATAACCAACATCCTACACATATGGCTGTTTGTTTTGATACGCATGCACCCACAGAACGTCACACCGATTTTGCGGATTATAAAGCTAACAGACAAGAAACTCCTGAAGACATTCTCTCATCTCTACCAGATATAAAAAAAATAATTGAAGGGTTTAATATTCCTGTAATTGCAATAGATGGTTATGAAGCTGATGACGTAATTGGTGCATTGGCTAAACAAGCAGAGAAAGCAGGCTATGAAGTTTTTATGGTTACACCGGATAAGGATTACGGCCAATTAGTTTCAGAGAATATCAAAATATATAAACCACCTTACCAGGGTGGCAACTTTGAAATTTTAGGTCCGGTAGAGGTTTGTGCAAAATGGGATATACAAAGCGTTGATCAGGTAATTGATATTTTAGGATTGATGGGAGATTCGGTAGATAATATTCCCGGGATTCCAGGTGTAGGAGAAAAGACGGCAGCTAAATTATTAAAGGAATATCACACATTAGAAAATGTGTTAGAAAATGCGGATAAGATAAAAGGTGCCTTGGGGGAAAAAGTACGCAACGGAAAAGAGCTGGCATTAATGAGTAAAAAATTAGCTACAATTATTGTCGATGTTCCTGTTGAGTTTCATGAAGAAGATTTTAGAATAAAAGAACAGAATAAAGACGCATTGAGAGAAGTGTTTACCGAACTGGAATTCAGGCAAATCAGTAAGCGTGTTTTGGGTGAAGAAATTTCATTAGCTGCAAATAGTAAAACGCAGCCAGCTGAAAATGTTCAGATGGATTTATTTGGCAACCCTATTGAAGCGCCAAAAGTAAAGGCTCCAAATCTTGCTGAAAATATTGATGCAACAGATAGTAATGAAGGCGAATTTAATACAGGAATTGTTACAGATAAAAATATACATAATACACCACATGATTATACTTTAGTTGAAACAGAAGCAGACATACTGCAACTAGTTAATTTGTTGAAACAGCACACTGAAATATGTTTTGATAGTGAAACAACAGGTATCGACGCCAATGACGCAGAACTGGTTGGTTTAAGTTTTTCTGTTAAAACTGGCGAAGGCTATTATGTTCCTTGTCCTATTGATAAAGAAGATTGTCTTGCGTTACTGAATAACTTTCAGAATTTGTTTAAGGATAAAAGTAAAACATGGATAGGTCAGAATATTAAATACGATATGCTGATATTGAAATGGTATGGCATGGAATTATGCGGTGATACTTTTGATACGATGTTAGCGCATTATGTGATTGAGCCGGATGGTAAAAGAAACATGGATCTGTTAAGTGCAAAATATTTAGGGTACGAACCTGTTCATATAGAAGAGCTAATTGGAAAGAAAGGAAAAGCACAAGGCAATATGCGTGATGTGGAACTGGAAAAAATTAAAGAATATGCTGCTGAAGATGCCGACATTACTTTGCAATTAAAAAATATCTTTCTTCCTCAACTAAAAACAAAAGAAGTTGAAAAGGTTTTTTACGAAGTAGAAAACCCTTTGGTGAAAGTATTGACGGATATGGAATTTGAGGGAATAAGAATTGACGAGGATTTCTTAAGAAATTATTCCAAAGAGTTAGAGATCGTTGCTAAGCAAAGTGAAGAAAGTGTTTATGAACAGGCTGGTGTCCGATTCAATTTAGCCTCACCAAAACAATTGGGTGAAGTGTTGTTTGAAAAAATGCAACTCGATCCTAAAGCTAAGAAAACAAAAACAGGTCAGTATGCAACGGGAGAAGATGTATTGGCAAAGCTCGCAACCAAACATAAAATATGTGATGACATTTTAACTTTTCGTGAGTTAACGAAATTAAAATCGACTTATGTAGACGCACTTCCTGAAATGATCAATAAAAAAACAGGGCGTATCCATACCTCTTACGCACAAGCTGTTGCTGTTACAGGGAGATTAAGTAGCAATAATCCTAACCTGCAAAATATTCCAATACGTACAGAAAAAGGAAGAGAGATCAGAAAAGCATTTATTCCACGAGATGAAAATCATGTTTTAATCAGCGCCGATTATTCTCAAATAGAATTACGCATTGTTGCCGGCATCAGTGGTGATGTAAATATGTGTGCTGCTTTTAAAAGCGGTTTAGATATTCATACTGCAACTGCCGCAAAGATCTTTAATGTTGATGAAAAAGACGTTACCAAAGAAATGCGCTACAAAGCAAAGAGTGTAAACTTCGGCATCATCTACGGACAAGGTGCATTTGGATTAGCAGAAAATTTAGGCATACCAAGAGCAGAAGCAAAAGAGATCATAGATAATTACAAAAAGCAGTTTCCTAACATCCAGAAATATATGGATGATACGATCAACTCCGCTAAGGAAATGGGTTACGTTGAAACATTGATGGGACGTAAGCGTTGGCTGAAAGATATTAATAGTGCCAACTTTACCGTTCGTGGTTTTGCTGAACGAAATGCGATCAACTCTCCAATTCAAGGTACAGCAGCTGACATGATAAAACTGGCAATGATCAAAATTCATCAGGAATTTAAAAAGAATAATTTCAAATCGAAGATGTTATTGCAGGTGCATGATGAATTGGTATTTGATGCACACAAAGATGAAGTTGAAATAATAAAACCTGTTATTTTACATTGTATGCAAACAGCATTGCTATTGCCAAATGATGTACCGACTAATGCGGAAATTGGTGTGGGAGAAAATTGGTTAGCGGCACATTAATTATTGAGCGTCTTTCCATCCCCACAAATAGCGACAAGCATAAGTGCGGTAAGGACTCCATTTAATTGATTGCTGCTGCATTTTAATTTTGAATGCTTTCTTATCTGTCATATCTAATTTATACAATAACGCAAATCTTTGTTGTATAATGAGATCATCCATTGCGAAAACATCCTCACGACCAAGTGCAAACATTAAGATCATTTCAACGGTCCATTTGCCAACGCCTTTTATCTGCGTAAGTTTTTCAATGATTGCTTCATCACTCATCTTATGCAATTTTGCATCGGTCAATTTTTCTTCAATAAAAAAGCGGCAAACGTTCTGCAAGTAATTTGCTTTCGCATTGCTTAAGCCAACACTGCGCAATTTTTCCAAAGGTGTGTCTATTATTTGTTGTGCAGTAGGTTTTCTGTTTTTATATAGATCTAAAAATCTGCCGTAAATAACTTCTGCAACCCTTGTACTTAGCTGCTGGCTTACGATTGATTTGCATAAACTAAGATAGATGTCTTTACCTTTTATTAAAGTATAAGGATCCTGGAGACTAATTATTTCTCTGAGCTTTTTATCTTTTGAGAGATGTTTTATATGTTGCATAAAGAGAAGAATTAACCACTGAGACACTGAGGTCACTAAGCTTCACTGAGTGCGAAGTTAAGATTTTGGCAGGTTGCTGAATTCTTCGGTTACTAATGTTACTAAATCTTTAATGATACTTTCTGAATGAAAATTAATTAGTAATCCTTTAGGTTTATTTGCAAGTCTTAGATAAGATAAGAGTTGTGCTTTGTATAACGGTATTATATTTTCTTGTGCTTTTAGCTCAATAATAATCAGATCATTTACTAAAATATCAAGCTTCAATGTACTATCTAGAACTTTATCTTTATAAATAACTGGCACCCAAAGCTGTGACTGCACTTTGAAATCATATCTGTTCAATTCATCAACTAAACAAGTCTGGTAAACAGATTCTAAAAGTCCTGGTCCTAAATGTCGATGTACTTCAATAGCACAACCAACAATGGCATAAGCTGTATCATTAATATACTTCTGGGTAATAATCATAGTGTAATACGGATTTAAAAAATATTCGCTCCTCAGTGGAACTTAGTGACCTCAGTGTCTCAGTGGTTAAAACTTAAGCATTGCTCCAACTAACATTACCATCCTTATCATCCTTCAACTCAATACCTAACCTCGCTAATTGATTGCGAATTTTATCTGAAGTAGCATAATCTTTTTTACTTTTTGCCTCACGACGAATATCTATCAACAAATGCATTACGCCCTCTAGAGAATCGCTAGTAGGAGAAGAATTTCTCAATCCGAAAATATCTTCTAAATAAACTTTGAAACCTTTTTGCAATAAGGATAAAGTCTCAGTGGAAATAACATTGATGTCGATCAGCTTATCTTTAAACGAATTAATAGTAGATGCCAGCTCGAACATATTCGCCAATATTTTGGCCGTGCTAAAATCATCGTCCATAAATTCATCAAACTCATTTACCATACAAACGATCTTTTCATTCAACTCAACATCCAATATTGGTTGTCTTGTTTCCGTTGTCGTTAACTTCATTAATATCTCATAAGCTTCCCATAAACGTTTAAATGCTTTTTCAGATGCTTCCAGAGCAGTAGAACCAAAATCTAATGTACTGCGGTAATGACTTTGTAAAATAAAAAACCTGATTGTCATAGCGCTAAATCCTTGCGTTAACAAAGGATGATCGCCACTAAACATCTCCGTTAGTTTGATCTGGTTATTATAACTCTTACCCATCTTCCTTCCATTTACTGTGATCATATTATTATGTATCCAGTAACGCGCAGGATTATGATGATTACAAATTGTACTCTGTGCAATTTCACTTTCATGATGCGGAAATTGCAAATCCATTCCACCACCATGAATATCAAACTCAGCACCTAAATATTTTGTAGCCATGGCAGAACATTCAATGTGCCATCCGGGAAAACCTTCGCCCCACGGACTTACCCAGCGCATAATATGTTCCGGTGCAGCGGATTTCCATAAAGCAAAATCAGCACGATCTCTTTTTTCTTCTTGTCCTTCAAGCTCTCTTGTTGTTTCAAGCAGATCATCAATTATTCTTCCGCTCAGTTTTCCGTAATCATGATGCGCTGCATATTTTTTCACATCAAAATAAACAGATCCATTTACCACATAAGCATATCCCTCTTTAATGATCTTTTCAATCATTGTTATTTGTTCAACAATATGTCCGGTTGCAGTAGGTTCAATACTTGGCTCTACACAATTAAATTGCAACATGGCCCAATGAAAAAGATTGGTGTATTTCTGCACCAATTCCATCGGTTCCAGTTTTTCTAAAATTGCTTTTTTGCCAACTTTATCTTCAGCCTCTCTTCCTTCTTCTTCAAAATGTCCGGCGTCTGTAATATTTCTTACATAGCGTACTTTGTATCCGTTATAAGTCAGGTAACGATATACGATGTCAAAAGTTACATAAGGCCTTGCATGTCCTAAATGACTTTCACCGCTAACGGTTGGTCCGCACACATACATACCAACGTGACCGGGAGTGATAGGTTTGAATTCCTCTTTTTGCCTTGTATATGAATTGTAAACTTTAAGCGACATATTATTTATTAGAGATTGAAAGCGAATTTAAGGAAAAACCCCCAACCCCCTAAAGGGGGCTTTCATGACAGCTAAATAAAGTGAACGCTCCTTAAATAATCATTCACCAAAGCCCCCTTTAGGGGGTTGGGGGTTTCTGTTTCAAACTAATATCAGTAATTACAGGATAATGGTCACTCAATTTTTTATTGATCTTTGTAAACTGCTCAACTGTAAAATCATCATCCAGAAAAATATTATCTATACGCAGGGTTGATGATATACCACTAAAGGTTCGTCCAATGCCTGATCCTTTTTCTACAAAAGCATTTTGCAACCCTTTTCCGATGGTTGCATATGCATAAGAATTAGGCACATCATTAAAATCACCACAAAGAATAACGCGATAAGGTGATCTGTCTATTTCTTCTTTAACCAGTTCTGCCTGTGCCTTTCGTTTTAAGAAACCTATTTTAATCTTACCAATTACACTTTGTGATTTTTCAATATCTTCTCTGGATTCAAGTGAAGGACTATCAATGTAATTCAGATTAGTTGGGGTAAATTTTAGTGATTGTAAATGCACATTAAATATCCTGAACGTATCATTGCCTTTTATCATATCAGCATATTGAAAAATGGAATTGTAATCGTAAGGATATTTCATCACGGCATGTCTGTTGATCAGCCTATATTTTGATAAAATAAGAATGCCGAAATGCTGGTTATTTAAAAAATCTTCTTTGTAGTTGTAGCCATAAAAATATTCAGGAAAATGAAGACTATCTACAAAACTGCTTAACGGGTAAAACCTGAATTTGCGATAATAAGGCGTATTCAGATCAACGGGTTTATCTCCTGCCACCATTTCCTGAAAGCAGGCAATATCAGGCTGGTACTTATTAATGAGTGCTAGCATTTGCTTTTTTACTTCGGGATGTTTTTTATCCTCCAGAATATTGAACTGGGCAACGTTCCAACTCATGATACGTAAACAGTTTGGTTGTTTTTTTACTGTAAAAGATGAGGATGATCTAAAAGGAATTATATTTTGAATTGGCTTCCACGTAAGTACAATTACAACGATAAAAATCAACGACAGTTTCGGTTCAGCAGTCAACCAAAAGAGAAAAAAGATAAACAGTATCCCGAAAAGATAAACAGCAAATAAAGTAAAAAGCCCGATAAACCACCATGTGTTGGGATTAAACCATTTGGCATAGCATCCCAGCAGGAAAAATATTGCTACGATGATATTAGTAACAATAAACCCCTTCTTTATGAAATGGCGCAATAGAATTAACGGCATGTGTTAGATGTTGTTAGTTGGTTTTCTATGGTAGGTAAAGGTTATAACTAAAGGTCCTCAGCTTCAGCTGCTCTTTTTAAAATATCTTTTTCTTCATCAGTAAGAAAATGATACCCTTGCTGATTGATCTTATCAAGTATTTCATCTACACGTTGCTGCGTAACAGTAGATATTTTTTTGTAAGGATTTTTATTGCCCACACTATAAAAGATCTTCTCTTTAATAGAATGGCCGGTAGATTTTTTATGAGGGTTAAAAAGATTCATAAACCAATCATATAAATTATTCATCCAAATACTTCCGTCTTTCCCTTTGCGTAAAAAATATACGAATAGAAAGCCAGCAAATCCACCGCCTATATGAGATAGAGCAAATGCAGCTGTACTAATATTTGCAAGTCCCAAAAGATCGATTACCACATAAACCGTTGTAACTATCCATAAAGGAATGCCCCCACCTAGATTTCTGAAAAAACGAAAATTTGGCGTTAAGATAGTTACTGCAACGGCAATTGCCATTGTTGCGGCATTAGAGCCGACTAAAAAAGAATCGTCAACAAATAATTTCAGATTAGGAACGATATAGCTGGTAGCAATAAAAAATACAGCACCAAGTAAACCGCCATAAATATAAATAGGAATGATCTTGTTATTGCCTGTAAGATCTTGTAATACATAACCAAAGGTCCACAACCATAACATATTACTAAGCGTATTTAAAATACCTACGTTAGTAAACATATAAACCAGGACCGTCCATGGTCGTTCACTTAATTTTGTTAGTTGTGCTGGTAATTCAAAAAATTGTACAGCTTGTGTATTATATAAAACACTGTCAGATTGAAAATAATAATAAATTACTTGTAGAGTCAATAACAATAAAAAGAAGATAACATTAATGGTAAACAAAGCCACTAATGCATTGCCATCTTGTCCAAGATTAAATATATTTTTCTTGGGCAATTTGTATTCTCCGTATCTATCTGATTCTCCCATAATATTGGTATAACAAAAATACGAAGCAGTCGCGTAAAAAGCTGTTAAGATTGAATTTTTTGTATTCGGCCACAGTTTTTTAGCAGCTAGATGTTAATACATCGTTTTCCTGTTGGTTTTATTCCAGTACATGATTAATAAAATTCCGATCAAAGCACCCCCCAAATGTGCAAAATGGCCAATATTATCTCCCTTAAACTGATATAAACCGCCAAACAGATCGATCAGAATAAAAACAGGAATTACATATTTTGCTTTAACCGGTATCGGAATAAAAAATACATATAACGCTGTATTAGGAAATAAATAGGCAAATGCCGCCATTACACCCATAATTGCTCCGGATGCTCCGATCATGGAATAATTTTCTTTATACGCAGCTGCAATATCTGCGAAGCTATATCCTTGCAAAAGTTCCGGTGCTGTTTTTGCATATTGATCCGCACTAAACGGAATAGTCAATTGAATTAAGATGCTCGCACCCACACCACAGATCAAATAAAATATCAGGAATTTCTTTGATCCCAGGAATTTTTCTAAAATGCTACCGAACATCCACAATGCAAACATATTGAAAAGAATATGCGCGAAACTTCCCGGATCATGTAAGAACATGCAAGTAATTAACTGATGAGGTTTAAATAAGCTTGATTTATAATAATGCAAAGCGCCCCATTGTGTTACATCAAAAGGATGTATCAACAATTGCGCTATATACATCAGCACATTAATAATGATCAGGTTAAAAATTACAGGAGTTTCTTTTTGTATTGAACTGAATGCCATAAAGAAAAAGTTAGAATTATTTTTTTAGTGTTAAAAGTGCCACACATTCAATGTGGTGCGTGTGAGGGAACATATCTACCGGTTGTATTTTTTCTACAATATATTTTTCACTTAATAATTGTATATCTCTTGCCTGCGTTGCTGTGTTGCAACTTACATATACAATTTTCGGTGCAGCAATATCCAATAATTTATGTACCAGTTTTTCGTGCATACCTACACGTGGAGGATCGGTGATTATCACATCCGGCCTTCCGTGAGTAGCAAAAAATTCGTCGTTGCAAATTTTTATTACATCGCCCGCAAAAAATTCTGCGTGGGTAATATTATTTAAAGCAGCGTTTACTTTGGCATCTTCAATTGCTTCGTCAATTACTTCAACACCGATTATTTTTTTTGCTGAGCCGCTTACAAAAATACCTATACTACCGGTTCCGCAATAAAGATCGTAAACAGTTTCTGTTCCTGTAAGTCCGGCGAAATCTTTTGTGATGGTATATAGCTTTTCCGCCTGTTTGGTATTGGTTTGAAAAAATGATTTAGGTCCGATCTTAAAGCTGAATTCTTCCAGCTTTTCTATTACAAAACCTTTGCCTGTATATGTTTGTGGCGTAAGGTCATAAATACTATCGTTCCATTTTGTGTTGATGGTGTACAATAATGTGGTAATACCGGGGACTTTTTTTAACAGGCCGTCCAGTAAATTTTTTGTTGCGGCTTCATCTTCATAACCCAAACAAATATTTACCATTAATTCGCCGGTAGTACAATAACGGATAATGATATTGCGCAGCCAGCCGGTATGTTGTTTAATGTCATAAAAACTATAATCATTTTCTTTCGCGATATCACGCAAACTATTTCTGATCAAATTGTTTACATCACCCATCAGGTAGCAATGCTGTATATCAATTATCTTATCAAAGATCCTTGGCACATGAAAACCGAGCGCATTTTCATTGGGCATTACCGCATCGCTTTTTATCTCTTCATTCGTTAAATATCTTTTATTGCTAAAAGTAAATTCTAATTTATTTCTATAATAAGTAGTATGAGCACTACCAATGATCGGTAATATTTCCGGCAACTCAACTTTTCCAATGCGCTTCAAATTCTGCGTAACTTCCTGTTGTTTATATTCCAATTGCTTTTGATAAGGCAACATTTGCCATTTGCAACCGCCACAGATACCAAAATGTTCACAAAAAGCACTTACCCTTTCCGGTGAGTATTCTCTTATTACAGTTGCTTTACCTTCGGCCCAGTCTTTCCGGTCTTTGGTTATAAATACATCTACTATATCACCAGGTACGGCGCCTTCTATAAATATAACTTTGCCATCTTGTTTTGATAATGCTTTACCTTCGGCTGCATAGCCGGTAACTGCTACTTTTTCAAGTAAGTATTTTTTTCGTTTCACGCAGCAAAAGTAAATCATATATTATGTTAATGAATTGAAATTTTTACTATTTAGAAAAGCGCTAACATTTAAATAATCGCTCATTTTAAATACATTTGTACTCCTTCAAGTTTGTAATATGAAAAAAATATTTAGTACAGTTTCACTGGTAGTTTGTTTTGCTGTCACATATGCTCAAGGATATAAAATAACAGTCCATTCTCCTGATTATAAAGGCAGACTGGCTTATCTGGCATATCATTTTGGTAATAAGCTTAATGCGCAGGATTCGGGAATAATTAGCGCAAAGGGAACCATCGTTTTTTCAGGAAAGGAAAAACTTCTCGGGGGTATATATGTTATCGTGTTTCCCGGCAAAACCCAAACATTAGATTTTCTTATAGATAAATCACAGGATATTACGATAAAGGCAGACACAACCGATCTTATTAATAAAACAATTATAACCGGCGCTCCGGAAAATAGCTTGTTTCAGCAATACCAAAAAGAAATAGCACCCGAGGGCAAGTTGTTGGAAAAAGAAAGGCAGGCATATAATCTTGCAAAAACAAAACAGGATTCGGATTTACACGTAGCTAATTATAGCAAGATAAATAAAGGGTTGTTAGAAGTCAGGGAGACTTATATCACAAAATATCCTGAATCAATGTTGGCTGTTTTGTTGAAAGCAATGAGAGAACCCAAAGTATTAATGGATAAACCTGTTACTCGCCAGGATTCCTTAGATAACTATAATTATTATAAAGCGCATTATTGGGATGACATAACGTTAATGGATGACCGCGTTATCCGTACGCCATTTTTTATACCCAAGTTGACAGCTTATTATGAAAAGGTGATATCACAAAATCCCGATAGCATTATTGCCGAATCAGATTATCAATTGTTATTAGCGCGAAATAGTCCTGAAATGTATAAACTAATGCTTAATTGGTTAACGGACGAATATTTTTATCCTAAGTATATGGGGCAAGATGCTATATTGGTACACTTGTTCGAGCAATACCATAGCCAGGGTTTAAGCCCTTGGTTAACGAAAAAACAGCAAGAACTTATCAGTAATCGTGCTTACATGGAGATGGCAAATTTAGTGGGTAGCCAGGGCGCTGATCTTACATTGATCGATTCTTCAGGGAAGTTTAAATCTCTTTATGATGTGGTAGCGGATTATACTGTGGTTTGCTTTTGGGATCCAACCTGTGGACATTGTAAAGTGCAAATTCCAAAGATCGATTCTATTTATGAAGCAAGCTGGAAAAAACATAACGTAAAAATATATGCGGTGCTAACCGAAAATGTTAGAGATCAATGGACACAATATATTAGAGATCATAACCTTGGCGATTGGACAAATGTTTATCAAACCAAGGAGATGGCAAAAGCTGACGAAGATGCTAACAGAACAAGCTTCAGACAATTGTATGATGTTACTGCAACACCTACTTTGTATTTATTGGATAAGGATAAAAGAATTATTATGAAACACTTAGATTGGGAGCAAATAAATGATTTTTTGAATCTAAAATGGGGGAATAAGCCTGCTGCGGATAAATCTAAATAATATTATAAATACCTATTTGGTGATGAAGAAAACATTTTTAGCAATCACGTTTCTGTTTGCCGCAACACAACTTTTTTCTCAAACACTTTTTACATATGGGAAAGATGCGGTAAGTAAAGGCGAATTTCTACGAGCCTATAATAAAAATAAAGCGCCCGTAACAGACAAGGAAAGATCCTTGCGTGAATACCTCGATCTATATTCCAATTTTAAACTAAAAGTAAAGGCCGCAACCTTGTTAAGGATGGATACATTGCCAGAGATGCAGACGGATATAGAAAATTTTCGGGCTCAAATAGTTGAAGGGTACATGACCAATAAAGAAGGCTTGAATAAATTAGTTAACGAAGCTTTTCAAAGAAGTCAGAAAGATATTCACCTCCTTCATTTCTATATTGCTGTAAATGATAAGATGACTGCTGCAGATACTATTAAAGTTTATGAGGAAATTCAAACTATATATGCAGCTCTTAAATCGGGCCGAAATGATTACACAACATTAAGTAGTGAAAACCCCAATGTTAGTTTTGCGGATCTGGGATATATAACTGTATTTTCTGTTCCCTATAATTATGAAAATATTGTTTATGGCCTAGTGGCGGGAGAAGCGTCCGCTCCTTTTCGTACAAAAACAGGATGGCATGTTGTAAAGAATGCAGAAGAAAGAAAAAGTATCGGCAAATTAAAAGTGGCGCAAATTCTTTTTGCACTTCCTCAAAATGCCAGTACTGAAACAGTCAAAGCTGCTAGACAAAAAGCGGATTCGATTTATAAGTTATTACAAGCGGGGCAAGATTTTGCCACACTCGCTAAAAAATTCAGTGATGATAAATTGACTTATTTAAGCGGTGGCGTAATGCCCGAATTTGGAACAGGTAAATATGAGCCTGACTTTGAAAAGCAAGTACTTGAGATTAAAAAAGATAGCGAAATATCCGCTCCATTTTTAACAAGCTATGGTTTTCATATTGTAAAAAGATTACAGCAGAAACCAATACCGACCAGTAAAAATGATGATGCATATATGGATGCATTGAAACAACGTGTATTGCAAGATCTTAGAATGAGTGTTGTAAATGAAAAGTTTGTAAAAGATGTTGTCTTGCCAAGAACACAATATAAAAGAAATATATCCGTGACAGATGCAGATCTTTTTAGGTATGCGGATAGCGCATACAGTACAAGAAAAGCGGATAACTATCCGATCAATAATAAAGTGATCTTTTCGTTTGAAAATGAATCTGTAAAAGGGTTCGACTGGTTAAACTTCGTAAAAGATTACAGGTTGAAAAAAGGCGAAACCGATAAAGAAATGTTTGATAATTATGTTGCTAAAAAAGCAATGAATTATTATCGTGATCATTTAGAAAAGTATAACACCGAATTCAAATATCAAATGTGTGAATTTACGGAGGGCAATCTGCTATTTGCAATAATGGAAAAAAATGTATGGAACAAAGCAACAAATGATAGCGCAGGGCTGATCAATTATTATAACGAGCATAAAGAAAAATATAGCTGGGCAAAAAGTGCAGACGTTCTATTATTTACTTGCAACAGTACTGTTATTACAGATAGCATTAAAACATTGTTGCACGCAGGAAAAGATTGGAGAAAAATTATTGAGGAAAGCAAAGGGAAAGTACAGGCAGATTCAGGTCGCTATGAAGTGTCGCAAATTGCTGTACCTGCGGGAACATTGTTAACGGAAGGATCAATAACTAACACGGTAACTAACAAAACAGATAATACCGGAAGCTTTATTCAAGTGTTGAAAATATTTCCGGATAATCAACAACGAAGCTTTGTAGAATCAAAAGGATTAGTAATAAATGATTATCAAAATTATTTAGAAGAGAAATGGATACAGGAATTGAAGAAGAAATATCCAGTTAAAATAAATGAAGCTGTATTTCAATCATTACTGAATTAGATCGCAATAACGTATAAAAAAAGCTCCCGATTATTTCGGGAGCTTTTTTATTTTACTTCTTTCACAACATTATAAATAACTTTTGGTTTACCCAAGGTGTAATAATGTAATACCGGCACACCAAATTTTTTCAATTCTTTAGATTGTTGTATCAACCATTCCGTTCCTACTTGCTCTACTTGTTCGTCTGTTTTGGCTTTTAAAATGGCAGTTGATAGATCTGCAGGAATATCTACATGGAATATTTTCGGTAAGATCGTCAACTGCTTTTTATTTGTAATTGGCTTTAATCCCGGAATGATAGGAACATTGATACCATTAGCTCTACATTCTTTTACAAAATGAAAGAACTTCTCGTTATCAAAAAACATTTGTGTCATAATATAATCTGCACCTGCTTCTACTTTTGCTTTCAGATGTTCCATATCTGTTTTCAAATTTGGAGCCTCAAAATGTTTTTCCGGGTAACCGGCAGTGCCGATACAGAAATCTGGTCTCACACCATTTTTAATATCTTCTTCTAAATAGATACCATTTTTTAAATTCATTACCTGCTTTTGCAGATCAATAGCGTATTTATGTCCATCGGGATGCGGTTCAAAAAAAGCCTCATTCTTAGCAGCATCGCCACGTAACACCAATACATTGTTGATACCTAAAAAGTTAAGATCGATCAACGCATCTTCTGTTTCTCTTTTAGAAAAACCACCACATATTAAATGAGGTACTGCATCTACTTTGTAATGATTCATTAAAGCTGCACAGATAGCAACAGTTCCCGGTCTTTTGCGAACTTCTACTTTTTCAAACGTACCATCCTGCTTTTTCTT
>Ga0207027_1013_pt1 | contig 48022 bp, 47 predicted proteins | sample Alteio_BWMinCont_43_FD_153280 | JGI IMG/M metagenome (GOLD analysis project Ga0207027, IMG submission 153280) | Enriched cells from forest soil in Barre Woods Harvard Forest LTER site, Petersham, Massachusetts, United States -... | ecosystem: Environmental > Terrestrial > Soil > Temperate forest >... | reverse complement strand
TTAAAGGGAACATTATTATAGTACCACTATAGTACCACAATTTTTTGTTCTCTTGTCCCTTCGTTGCTATGTATTTTTAAAATATAGGCTCCTTTCGCAAATTGGCTGATTGGTATAGTTGTTATATTGTTTCCTTGTATATTCCCTGGTTGATTTTTGTACAACAACTTTCCCGACATGCTAAATAGCTCAAACGCTACATCAGAAACATCTACATTACATTCAATATTTATTACATCGCTTGAAGGGTTTGGAAAAACTTTCCATTGAGACTGTACATTAATACTTACTGTATCAGAATAAACAATACTACTATCCGTGTTTACTTGCTGTAATCTATAATAATTTGTCCCATCTTGTGTCGTTAAATTGCTATATGAATATTGTTGTACGCCACTCCCTGTAGAGGAAGAAACCTGGCCAACTATTATAAAGTTCTTGTCATCGTTGCTACGCTCAATATAATAATAGCTTGCATTAATTTCATCAACTGTCCATGAAAGCAGAGCTGTATTACTTCCTGCTTTTGCTACACTGAGCGAAAATGGTGGCTTTTGAATAGTAAAATCATTATCTGAAATATTATAAAAAATATTTCCAACTGATGTTATTTTAATACGCGCTTGCGTAGTTAATTGTAAAGGAACTTTTATTTGTGCCGTTCCTGTGTTTGGGGCATTTGCCTGTAATGTGTCGGAATATGTTAGCCCCCCATCGGTCGATAATAAAATATTTACATTACTGCAATTAACAGGCGATGACGCCGTATTTGCAACATTCCATGTAACAGTTTGCGTATCATTTTCATTCCATACTATGTTTTTGGTACTGGGATAGATAACAACAAAAGGCCCAGATGCTCCATTTACTGTAATGGATGTTTCGGCAAAACATACTCCTCCGGCGGTTGCTCTATTATCTCTGGCGGTTAACCTAAAATGCATTGCGCGCGTATATGATGGCAATATTTCTCCAATAGTTGTTGTACCATTTATCACATCTGACACTTTAGGAAAATAACGCGAAGTTGAAGAAACGGGTAAAAATGAGCGAAAGATGGGTGCGTTACCGGAAGGCATATTCCATGTACCAAAAGGTCCACCAACATCAATCTGCTCCCAACAATATGTCAATGCATCCCCATCGGGATCTACGGCGCTTCCTGTTAAAACAAACGGTGTTGATAATGGAATTGTATATGCTGCGCCTGCATTTGCTATTGGTGCATTATTTCCTGTAAGACTATCCACCGGACAAGTGTTGCCTTGTCCATTAATAGCATATTGTGTTATTTCATCAAAATTAATTCCATTAAAATAAGGGTCGCTATGCACCTGTAAATTATCTGATCCACAAAGTCCGCTACCAACAGGCCCTTCTGCATAAGCCATAATTGTACTTCCGCTACCGGGTTCATCATTTGTTGTAATTGATTCTTGCCCAGGAGAGCCGCAATAACTAATGTTTGAATTAAAAGGATGGTGGGCACCAAACTCATGCCCCATTTCATGAGCTACATAATCAATACTAAACGGATCTCCGACAGGATTGGCAAGGCCTGTTACGCTTAACGCTTTATGGGATGATTGACACACAACACCAATTTGCGATAGCCCCCCGGCTCCGGTACTAAATGTATGCCCAATATCATAATTAGCATTTCCGATACTATCATCAATAACCACCTGGCTCTGGTTAATTAAAACGTTGGGATTATTATTACCCGTAAACGGGTCTGTTGATGGCTGTGTGAAAATAATATGGTCCTCATTAGCAACAAGAATAAAATGTATATCAAGCTCTGTTCTGTAAACACCATCAACTCTGTTTACTGTAGTCAATATTGCGGAGAGCGTTTGTGCAATTGTAGGTGACGAAAATCCCGTTGCGGCAATGGCATACTCCCCCGTACAGGCAACAGCTAAACGATAAATAAGTAATTGTGGCCCTACACATTGCGGGCCGGACAACGTTTGTGCAGGTCTTGCTAAACTAAGCGTCGATTTATTATCATTTAATTCAGGTTCATTAAAAGAGTTTGCTCTTTTTACATCAGATTTAAAATAAGAAATATAAAGTACCCTATTCCCTTGAATATAAGGATCAATTAAAACAGACCCTGTGACCGGCGATAAGATCATTGCATGAAAACCGAATTCTGTCCAATCTAATTTAATAGTTGCAGTACTGTCATCAATTCCTTGTCCTGCATACGTTTTTAAACCAGGAAACTTTGCAGCGAGAGCAGGCTCCATGAGAGAGCTTTCCCAAATATAAAATCTACTAATAGTGCCATCGGGCATTGGTATTTCTATAACCGGACCTGTTTTATAATTGTTTACTTTTTTTTCTGATTGAAATGATTTAAAAAAATTAAGCAGTCCTAAAGTATCTAAGGATAGACTTCTGCTTTTATCAGGTTCAACAGTTCGTTTTTCTCCGGAAATAATTGGCCGCGCAACAATATCAGTAAAAAATCCTGTTTGTGCGTTTGTAAATAGAATTGTAAATAGAAAAAGGACGCTGGTAATAATTTTTTTGGAAAAACTTTTCATCACAGGCTTATTGTTACTACATAAAGGTAGAAACAATATAATGCAAATCAATACGATCCCCTTTTAAGAAGATGTTATTGTACAGAAATATTAAGGATTATGAGAAAGTTGTGGTTTTTTTCTAAATTTTACTGTCTTCTGTGTATAATCATTACATAGAACACTAATGTTTCCGTCTACCTCTAATACGCAGAGATCCACTTTGCTGACATTTTCAACACCGTGTTCACGAATAGCTCTTTCCAATTCATCTGCCGACATCATCGCCTGCTTTAATCCGGAATTTAATATTACACCTTCGTGTATTAAAATAATTTTTTCTCCTTGAACGAGTTTGCTTAGAGCCGGTGATATTCGTAATAAAAATTTGAAAATATAATTACAAATAAACAACCCTAATGCGGCACAAATTCCACCCGGTAAAGATGTGTCATCTCCTACCATAGCGTTTTGTACACTATTACTAATTAATAGAATAAATACAAGGTCTATAACCGATAACTGAGCCAATTCCTTTTTACCAAATAGCCTAATGGCAAAAATTATAAAAAGATATACAGCAACAGATTTACCAGCAATGATCAAATAATGTAATGCGGTATCCATATTTTATTTTAAATTTTGAAACAACCTCTATTATAGTATGCAAGTTACTTATATTAACAATTAATGTTTTGTTTTTCACTATTCATCAAAAAAACTTCTTTAAAATATAAGTTTTAGTACATTGCGTACACATCAATTATTAAACTATTTTTTATGGAAGAAATCGAAGTTCCTACCGAAGGTTTACACGAACAAATTAATGAAAAAGCTGAAGAGGCTTTTGAAAAAAAAGAAATGAAATGGATCTTATTCGTAGCCATTTCTACTGCACTAATGGCTGTATTTGCTGCCATTGGCGGATTGATGGCTGGCCATTATTCTGATGATGCTATGATACAACAGATCAAAGCATCGGACCAATGGGCTTTTTATCAGGCCAAAGGAATTAAAGCAGACATACGAGCAATCAAACCGGAGGCATTTCCTATGAGCACACCCATAGATTCTTTGAAAAAAGAACAGGCAGTTATAATGGAAAAAGCTAAAGCGGATGAAGAAGAGTCGGAAGCCGATTTGGAGAAACATAGCATTCTAGCACGTTCCGTTACTTTGTTACAAATATCAATTGCCATTTCCGCCATCGCCATTATTACTCAAAAAAAGTTTTTATGGATAGCGGGCATTGTCCTTGCTGCTGGCGGACTATTTTCCTTTTTCCATGCACTATTATAATTAAGGGGCAACAACACTTTTAGTTTGTAAAGTATTTGCACTAAAATATCCTAACGCCCCACCTTGCATATTACTTACAGGGTTACCGGGAGCCGCACTTTGGCTGCTTCCGGTAGAGCCTTGGTCAAGGCTGTACCAATATTCATATACGTTCTTATCTATACATTGCATATCAACTTTTACAATATCTCCTGAGTTTATATTTTTATTAGCAAGGCTATCGCTACCAAAAATATTTAATGGCATGATCATTTTATTGCCGTCTGTCAGATCATCATTTTCTGCAAAGACAGCTTCTTGTTGTGTTCCATTTACATATTCAATAAACCGGTAGCTATTTCCTTTGCCAATAGGATCCTGGTATTGAACATTGGCAACTTTTTTTGCTGACCCAAACGAAGCGTTCGTTGAAATAAAAAGACTATCAAACGGAACTTTTGTTGGCATTGTTGATGTTGCTGTAAATGTTTTTCCGGCAACAAGCACATTTAACGTGTAGGTATGATTTTGTTGGCCAACTAATATTGGTGATGTATAAACGCCACTATCCGTTGCTGTAAGTGTAGTAACAACACCGCTGTCATTTGTAATAGTTACAATAGCGCCTGTTATGCCAACAAAACTATTATTAGCGTAAAAGTCTTTCGTCTGGCTTATTAAAACTTGTGCAGTTCCAATAGAATCAGTTATAGTTCCTTCAACAACATATTCCGGCGTTGCATTATTTAATTTAAGCGTTATAACCTTTGTACACGAATTCATCATAAATAAAAGAAAACATAACGCGCAAATTTTTATAGAATATTTCATCGCTATTAAAATTTAAAATTGTAAGAAATTGAAGGAATCATTTTAAACAGAGATGTTTGAACAGCCTCTGTTTGAGTCGGGTCTGTCTTGCTTTGTTGAAAGTCTATCGTATAAGCATTCGCTCTTCCATAAGCATTATATAAACTAAAGTTTAATTCAGACGAATAATGCTTATGTTTTTTTAGCTGGCAAGTTGCGCTAAGATCTAACCTATGATAATCGGGGAACCTGTATTGATTACGGCCTGTATAATAAAACACCGGCGCGCCTCCTATAATATATTTTCCGCTAGGATACGTAACTGCTGCTCCTGTATAAAAAACCCAATTGGCAGCAAACGACCATTTTTTATTGCGTTGATAAGAAAGTGTTATTGCAATATTGTGTGTGTGATCTTGTGTAGCATTATACCATTGATTATTATTAATGCCATCGATCTTCACTTCTGTTTTCGATAAAGTATAACTTACCCAACCCGTAATTTTGCCAACTTGCTTTTTTAACAACATTTCTATTCCATAAGATCTGCCTATTCCAAAAAGTAATTGTGATTCAATAGCATTATTATCATATACGTTTGCCCCGTCTCTGTAATCAATTTGATGTTGCAGTGCTTTATAATATGTTTCAACCGTTAGCTCATATTTATTGTTATCTAAATTTTTATAATAGCCCAATGCAACCTGGTCAGAAATTTCAGGCTTAATAATATTTGTGCTTGCTACCCATTTGTCTGTTGGCAAAGACGCCGTAGAATTGGATATAAGATGAAGGTTTTGAACATTTCTTACATAAGATGCTTTTATAGAAGTAGAGCTGTTAAATACATAACTGATCGCTAACCTTGGTTCCAGATTCAAATATGTTTTTACAAATTGGCCCGGAGCATAATGAAGCGTATCTGTTACATTTCCTGCGCTATCAATGTTATAAAAATCTCCCTTGCCCAAAATACTAAATGCCGTAAGACGAGCTCCATAAGTAATATTTATTTTTTTAGACGCTTGCCATGTGTCGCTTACATAAAGCGCATTCTCCCATGAATATCTATCCTGAAGACTACTACTATTAATACTTGAACCCGAACCTGCAGAAACCTCTCCAGGACGCATAGTATGAAAAATGGTATTGAAGCCAAAACGAATATTATTTGTATTATTTAGAAACAATTGAAACTCTTGCTTCAGGTTCCAGTCTTTTATCTGAGAAAAAATATTAGCATTGATCACTCCACTATTGATTGTGATCTTATCATCATAGTCGCTATATATTAATGATGTGTTTGAAAAAAGTTTATCATTAAAAATATGGTTCCATCGCAAGGTTGCTGTTGCATTTCCCCAGTTCAATCCAAATGTTGACTTAAAGCCGAGATCATCTCTTCCAAAATATCCGGATAAATAAAGTTTATCATTTTTGCCTAATTCATAATTCATTTTTGCATTCAGGTCATAAAAATAAAGTTGGTCGTGGTTAATGTTTGAATCCGGAGAAAGTTTAAGAAAAATATCCGCATACGTTCTTCTTCCGGAAATCAAAAAAGACGATTTACCTTTTTGTATCGGACCTTCTACATTTAGCTTTGCAGAAATTAATCCTACGCCTCCGCTCACTTTATAATCCTGGTTATTACCATCATTCATTGTAACATCAACAACAGACGATAAACGTCCACCATATTGCGCAGGCATTCCTCCTTTATAAACCGTTACGTCTTTAACAGCATCCGGATTAAACGTAGAAAAAAAACCTAAAAGATGAGAGGCATTATACACGGGTGCTTCATCTAACAAAATAAGATTTTGATCTGCCGCACCTCCCCGAACATAAAAACCACTATTGCCGTCACCCGAAGATTGTATACCAGGTAACAGCTGAATGGCTTTCATTACGTCTCTTTCTCCAAACAAAGCAGGTATTCCTTTTATTTCATTCACCGATAATTTCTCTACTCCCATTTGCGGACTTGTAATACTTCTTCCTTTAGGTATAGACCGTATTGTTACTTCATCCATTTGTGTAGATGCGTCTGATAAAAGAGCTTTGATTTTTAGATTTTTATTTAGCGTTATTTTTTGAACAGTCGGCGCCAATCCAACAGAAGTAATTTCAATTGTGTATGTACCTTCCGGTAACGTAATTGAAAAAAAGCCATATTCGTTACTACTTGTTCCAAAGGACGTGTTGACAATTCTAACAGAAGCGCCAATTAATGTTTCTCCTGTTTTTTGTGACGTAACGGTTCCACTGATTGTAAATTTGTCTTGTGCTTTTGATCCCATGCATATCATCATGAATAAAATGCATAAAATTAGTTTGGTTGGTTTCATTCAATTATTTTTATCCGTCAATTATTTTTTTGTTTTTAATGGCTTCAACAGATCTTCTATTCCGTTTATTTTTATTTCATAAATAGTTTCTAATAATATTCCCAACTTCCCCGGAGGAAATCCTTTTCGCTGAAACCATTCCAAATAATGAACAGGCAAGTCGCAGAGTAATCTGTCCTTGTATTTTCCAAAAGGCATTTTCATGCTGACCAATTGAATCAATAATTCAGGATTGGCTTTTGGTTCTTCCATTATAAAAATTTGTTGCGAAGTTAATGTATAAGTTGTGCCAACTAATTCTTATAAAAAACATAACAGGTTTTTATGATTTGGTTAGATGTTTTTTGTTACGGTTAAATTAATAATCTGTGTTGAACGAAAACGTGCAAAATCTATATTCACAGGCAGACGAATCGGAACGAATTATGTTTTAAATATTGCAATTCTTTTGAGTTAATAACATTAAAATAATCCCGGTTGCATGAACTGCGGTTTCTTCAAATGTAAATTATCTATTTTGTTTAATTTATCTACAAGATAAACGGTAAGCTCAGGCGATAATGCTTCATTATGCATGTGCATAAAAAAATACAATTCCTCTAATCCATTATCAAGCCAATATTTTATTCTTTCAACCCATTTATCTATTCTTACATAATCTGTAGGATGTAAACTATTACCAACGTAACGAATAAATGTTTTCGGCACTGTTAGCTCCATGTGAGCGCAATCCCTTCTGCCTGCCGTATCAGTAATTACTGCCCCAATATTTAAATACCGAAGTGTATCAAATAATTCTTTCCGAATTGTTGCCTCAGCAAACCAATTAGGATGACGCACTTCTAAAAAGAATTGGAGATCTGTTGGCAATGACCGTAAATATTTGAATAGTTTTTCTTTCCCTGCCGGAGAATATTTTTCGCTGATCTGTAGAAATATAGGACCGAGATGTTCCTTGAATGCCAGTACACCGTCTAAAAAAGCGGTTGTCATTTCTTCAACATTATTAAAACTACTGTAGTGGCTGATTATTTGCGGGATCTTCGGACAGAATTTAAAATCAACCCCTTTTGCTTTTGCGGCCCATTTGGCAATGGCCTCCGCATCATAAATTTTATAATGAGTCGCATTTAATTCAATGGAATTATAATGCTTAACATATTGCTCTAAAAAATTACTGTCTTTTGTTCCTTTAGGATATATTTTTCCTAGCCATTCTTTTCTTCCCCATTTCGCACAACCAATATATATTAAAGATGCTTTCGCATTTTTACCTTTTAAAACCAATTTGTTTTCCAAAGGATCTGGTGGTAAAGAAAAATCAATATGTGCTAATTCCTGTGAATCTACTTTTCCAAATTCCATGATAAAATTATAAAGTGAAGTAGATAGAAAAACACAATTTATCTGCCAAAATCATCCTGCACTCTTATGATATCATCTTCATCAGATGGATGATCTTCTTGCGTATGTTGCCATATTTCAGCAACAATACCCCATTGGCCTGTACCAACCAAACGGTGTCTTTCACCTTGTTTTAGTTGAATAATATCTCCCGGTTTTAAAACATGGTGATTTCTTTCTTCATCATCATCGCTTGTTACAACATCAACTTTTCCGCCAATTAATTTCCAAATTTCTGCACGGCGATGATGGTACTGCCAGCTCAATCTTTTTTGCGGAGCAACAATTAAAATTTTCGGACTAAGCGTTTGTGCGATCTGAAGATCTTCTTTTTTTAAATGCGGAAAATAGGTTGCAATAAAAAGCTCGGTCTGAGTTTCATCGATCACAAAAAATCCACCCCAGGGACGAGAACTATCTTGCTTAACAATTTTAAATTTTAAATCTTTCAGATATTTTTCTACATCGATAAAAACATCTTCTTTGCCAATATGCACGTTATAAAAAAGAGTCATAATAATTATCTGCCCATATAAACCATTAGTATTTGAACATCGCTTGGGTTAACTCCTGAAATTCTTGATGCCTGTCCTAAGGTTTGTGGTTTTATTTTTGTGAATTTTTGTCTTGCTTCGTTTGATAATGAAACTAATTTGTCATAGTTAAAATTATCAGGAATATGTAAGTCTTCTAACTGACTCATTTTAGCAACGAGTTCTTTTTCTTTTTCGATATAAGTATCGTACTTAATTTGAATCTCCGCCTGTTCAATCGAAAAAATATCAAAATTTTCCAATGCCATTTTTATTTTCGGAATGGCTTTAACCATATCCTTCAAACTAACATTTGGCCTTCTCAAAACTTGTTCTGTTTTTTGTCTACTTACTAACGGTGACGAATGTACGCTTTCAAGCATTTCATTTGCATCCTCTGGTTCTAAACTTAGGTTTTTTATTATTTCCTTTATTTGTTCTACTGCATTTCTTTTCAAGAGTACTTTATCCATTCTTTCCTGAGAGGCAAGACCTATGCGATAGCTTTTTTCTGTTAATCGAAGATCTGCATTATCTTGTCTTAATAAAGTCCTGAATTCTGCCCTGCTTGTAAACATACGGTAAGGTTCGTCTGTTCCTTTATTAATCAGATCGTCAATTAATACACCAATATAGGCTTCGCTTCTTTTCAATACAAAAGGTTCAAGCTCTCTTGCATTTTGATGTGCATTGATCCCTGCCATTAACCCCTGGCAAGCAGCTTCTTCATAACCGGTTGTTCCATTTATCTGACCCGCAAAAAATAAGTTCTTAATTAGCTTTGTTTCTAAAGTGAATTTTAGCTGAGTAGGTGGGAAGTAATCATACTCAATAGCATAGCCCGGTCTAAACATTCTACAATTTTCAAAGCCTGGGACTAGCCTAAGTGCTTGAATTTGAATATCTTCTGCCAAAGAGGTTGAAAACCCATTTACATATATCTCTACTGTATTAAATCCTTCGGGTTCAACAAACAATTGGTGTCTATCTCTTTCTGCAAAGCGATTTATTTTATCTTCAATACTCGGACAATACCTTGGGCCGGAACCTTGAATTCTTCCCTGATACATCGGACTTTTATCAAATCCGCTTTTTAATAATTCGTGTACCTTATCATTTGTATAGGTGATCCAACAACTGCGTTGTTGATCCGGTTTGATCCTTTCCAAATCAAGGAAGCTAAAACCAACTATTTCTTCATCACCCTTTTGTTCTTCCATTTTAGAATAGTCGAGACTTCTTCCATCTATTCTTGGCGGGGTTCCTGTTTTAAGTCTTTTACTTTCAAATCCAAGAGATACTAACTGTTCTGTTATACCCGTTGCAGCTTTTTCGGCAGCTCTGCCTCCTCCAAAATTTTTTTCTCCAATATGTATTACTCCATTTAGGAAGGTCCCATTAGTAAGAACCACTGCCTTGGATTTAATATCATGACCCAAACCTGTTTTAACACCGCAGACTTTACCATCTTTTACAACCAGCCCATTAACAGCATCCTGGTAAAAATCGACATTAGGCGTATTCTCTAACATCTCTCTCCATTTACCGGCAAATAACATTCTGTCGCTTTGCGCTCTCGGACTCCACATTGCTGGTCCTTTAGATACATTCAGCATTCTGAACTGTATCATACTCATATCAGTCACAATGCCACTGTATCCACCTAATGCATCTATTTCTCTTACAATTTGACCTTTAGCAATACCCCCCATGGCAGGATTACAGCTCATCTGAGCTATTGTTTGCATATTCATGGTAACAAGCAACACCTTGCTGCCTAAGTTGGCAGCAGCGGCAGCGGCTTCGCAACCGGCATGACCGGCACCTACTACTATAATATCATATTCTGGAAACATGAACGCAAAGGTACTAATAGCTAAAAGCTTTTTGAAATCTATATTGAAAAACAAATGCTCCACGTGGAGCATTATAAAGAATCCTAGGCGAGTGTTCCACGTGGAACATTAACTAAAGTATAGTTTGAGATATTTGTCTTCTGTAGTCCTCATAATCTTTTCGTCAGTAGGTTTCTTATCCTTATATCCACATAAATGTAATACTCCATGAAATATTACTCTGTGTAGTTCATTCTTAATAGTTGTCCCTAACTGGCTGGCATTATCCTTTACTCTATCAATACTTATATAAACCTCTCCTTCTATTACTTCTTTAGTTGAAGAAAGATCAAAGGTTATTATATCAGTATAATAGTCGTGCTGAAGAAATTGTTTGTTTATATCTAACAAATACTCATCGGAACAAAAAACGTAGGTTAAAGAAGAAGCTGACCTACTTTCTTTTTTAAACATGTTGGAAATAAAACTCTTTAATCTTGTTCTATCCCTTAACGTAACATTCTTATCAGTAAAAAAAAATTGAACTTTCATATCTTATTTTCTAAAATCGAAATTATAGAACAATAATGAATGAATACTTTTGTAACTCATTAAAAAGCCTGAAATGAACAAGCGTCTCTCAGAAATTAAAGTTGGCAAGACCGTTATAATAAGGGCTTTTGAAAAAGACGACATCTTTCTTAAACTGATGGAAATGGGTTGTGTTCCTGGAGAAACTATAATAGTAGATCAGGTTGCTCCTTTAGGAGATCCAATATCTATTTTAGTTGCAGGTTATAATCTTAGTCTAAGACTAAATGAAGCAGAGAATATTTGGGTTGAAGAAGTAATTCTTGAAAAGAACAAAATCTAATAATAGTCTAACAGCCAATATTTTATGAAAATAGGATTATACTTTGGCTCTTTTAATCCAATTCATATAGGCCACCTTATTATAGCTAATCACGTCGCTAATAATACAAATCTGCAAAAAGTCTGGTTTGTTGTTTCTCCTCAAAATCCTCTTAAACAATCTTCATCCTTATTAAACGAATATGATCGTTTACACCTGATCAATATTTCTATTGAAGGAGAAAATAAATTAAGGCCATCTAATGTAGAGTTTAGTTTGCCAAAGCCATCCTATACAGTTGATACTCTAGCTTACTTAACAGAAAAATTTACTGAACATGAATTTTCTATAATAATGGGAAGCGATAGTTTTTCAAATATTACTAAATGGAAAAACTACGAAGTCATTTTAAAAAACTATGCCTTATATATTTATAAACGTCCTGGATTTGATATAGATATTTCTTTAAAAACAGACCTTATATTGTTAGACGCTCCATTACTAGAAATTTCGTCTACCCGTATACGTGAGTTAATAAAGAATAACAAATCTATAAAATACTTAGTGCCCGACTTGGTGAAAGAAGAAATTGAAAGAAATGGTTATTACAAATAATATCAAAACATCCAACCTAATAAGAGACAAAATAAAACAACAACTGGAGCAGGTATTCTTGTAAAATTCAATACGATAAAGGTTGCAATTATAACGGATATATTTAAAAAGCTTATTCTATTAAAAGACATAATAGAAACGTCTTTTAATAAATAAAAAGTTGCCGCAATCATTAATCCAACTACTACTGCATTAATTCCTTCAAGTGCTCGATAAACTAATACAAATTTTTTGAAATATTGCCAAACAGGAAAAAAAAACAATACTAACAAAGCACTAGGTAGAAAAATAGCAATGGTTCCAATAACACAACCTATTGTCTGCATCTCTGTTCCTTCATCCTTTAATGCAATACCTCCGGTATAAGATGCAATGGCAAATATTGGTCCGGGAATAGCACGTACCATACCTGCACCCGTAAGAATTTCATCCCTATCAATCCTTATTATTTCTTTTTTACTATCAGCAAATTTTGCATCAGTTGGTCGCGCAACATATTGATCTAAGATCATTGGAATTAAAACATCTCCACCACCAAAAACAAAACTTCCAAACCTATAAAAGTTTTCAAAAAGATTATATGCTTTTCTATGTTGCCAATTTTCCTTCCTGGCGGATTCACTCAAAAAACCGGCAATAATAAATATTAAAAGAAATAACCAAATATTCGTCCATCGGACATGTCTCGGTTTAACTACTTCTACTTCCGGGATACGTTTACTACTAAAATTTGTTGCAATACCACCAAAAATAATAAGCAAAGGAAATACCCATGGTGTTTTAAATAATAAATAAGTTACCGTTACAGAAATAACTAATATTATCTGTGTAATCAAATTATTGATTGAAATCTTAAATGCCCTTACTGCTGCAAAAACTAAAAATCCAATAGCCATTGGCTGAATGAACTGAAAAAAACTATTCTCTAGATTTGTTGTTCCTATAGCTGCTACTAAAAAAGATAATGCACTCATTACAATACAAGCTGGTGCGATCCAAACCAATAACGTCAAAACAGCTAATAATACGCCACCTTTTTTATAACCAATAAGTGTAATAGTTTGTGTAGAAGAAGCGCCAGGAAGCATTTGACAAAAAGAAACATATTCCATTAATTCCTCTTCAGTAATATCATTTCTCCTTTCAACAAAAGTCTTCATCATCATTCCAAAATGACCCGGTCCGCCAAATGCAGTAACGCTATGTAGCAAAACAGTCTTTAAAAATGATATTTGACGAAGCAATCTCATCAGCTAAAATAAAATATAATTACCAACTTAAGAACTGAATAATTTGAATGGTAATTATAACCCATATTGTGCACTGATAGCCAACATTCTTTCAATTGGCTTTTTTGCAGCCATTCGTAATTCTTCATCCATAGTAATTTCAGGAAGTTCATACTCCATACACAAATACAATTTTTCCAGTGTATTCAATTTCATATATGGACAATCATTACAGGCACAATTAGTTGTAGGAGGTGCAGGAATAAATATTTTATCAGGACTATCTTTTTGCATTTGATGTAATATTCCTGTTTCAGTAATCACAATAAATTCCTTAGCATCATTCTTTTTAGAATAATTTAATAAGCCTGTAGTACTACCAATATAATCAGCAACATTCAATACAGCTTCTTCACATTCAGGATGCGCTATTACTTTTGCTTCAGGATGACGAATTTTTAATTTTATGATTTTCTCTAAACTAAATATTTCATGAACCATACAAGCACCATTCCATAAAATCATATTTCGTCCAGTCTTCTTATTCAAATACGCTCCTAAATTTTTATCGGGGGCAAAAATAATTTTCTGATCTTTTGGTAAACTTTCAATTATAGTTTGTGCATTACTACTGGTACAAATAATATCACTTAAAGCCTTCATACCAGCTGAACAATTAATATATGTTATAACTAAATGATCTGGATATTTATCTTTAAACTTTTTAAATAAATCTGGTGGTGCCGAATCACTCAAAGAACAACCTGCCTTTAGATCCGGCAATAAAACTTTTTTATTAGGATTTAATATTTTAGCCGTTTCACCCATAAAATGAACACCTGCAAAAACAATCATATCAGCATTTGTTTTTGCAGCCTGCTGTGCTAAACCTAAACTATCACCAATAAAATCTGCTACATCCTGAATATCCGGTTCCTGATAATAATGCGCTAAAATAATTGCGTTCTTTTCTTTTTTAAGTCTTTTTATTTCTGCAAATAAATCAAGATTAATATCTACATCAATATCTAAAAACCCAATATTTTCAATTTTCTCTTTAGCGATGTTAATATCTTTCATAATAACTTTTAATAATTCTTTTTTATAAAATAATCTATTACTATTAGGGGTGTGGATTTGTGGACAGAAATATTTTTATAAACTTGTAATACTCAAAATTACTGATTATCCACTTCTACCCACAGCCAATTAACATAATTATTAATAAATATATAATACTGCTTAGTTGCTCTTTAGATCATTTTAGATATTTTTTTAAACACGTCTTAATAAAAATAACCGAGGATAATTAAAAAAGAATATTGAACATTTTCTATGTTAGAAGAACATCCTATAAATTATATTTTATCAACGGCTTTAAATAACACCCATAATTAACACCCAAATTTTACTCAAAATCCCCCCGATTTTTAAAATGAAAACTGGGGCTTATTAACAACAAATCAGTTTTATCAACAGCCTTATGTTAATAGATGAACGGAGCTGTTAGATATGCGTCTAATTTTAATAAAATGTAACTCTTTACCAATCATTACATTTTAAGTATTAATATACATAATTATCCTATTTTTGCCGTCAATTTTAATTAATAAAGGCTATGCAGATTATACAAAATATTCGTGATAAAGGTGCAGCAATTGTAATTGCCGTAATTGCACTTAGTTTAATTGGATTTATATTAATGGATGCTAAGCAAGGAAGCAACCGTATGTTTAGCGGCAACAACTCTTCGATTGGTAAAATTAATGGGGAACCTATAGATAATGCTGATTATAGTAAACGTGTAAAAGATGCAGAAGATCAACAGGAACAACAATACGGCCGTCGCGTAACCGGAGATCAGATCTATCAAGTAAGACAAAATGTATGGGATCAATTAGTAGCTGAAAAAGTATTAGCTACCGAATTCGATAAACTTGGTCTTTCTTTTTCACCAAAAGAATTAGTTACTATATTATATAGCGACAATGCTCCTGCCGCATTAAAGCAAGCCTTTACAGATAAAACAACGGGTCAATATGATATAGCAAAGGTTCAGGAATGGTGGGCACAGGCTAAAAAATCAAAAGGAGATCAAAGAGAAGCAATTGAAACACAAATTATAGAGCCTATTAAATTAAATGCTCTATATACAAAATACAGTTCTTTAATAAGTGCAAGTGCCTATTATCCTACCTGGATGAAACAGAAAGAAAAAGCTGATAATAAAACGTTTGCTTCAATTTCATATGTTAGCATACCATATAATGTAATTAGCGATAGTGCAATAACAGTAACTGATCAGGATATCACTGATTATCTTCAAAAGAATAAAGAAAAATATAAGCAAGATGGCGGCCGTACATTATCATATGTAACATTCAGTGCTAATCCAAGTACAGCTGATACAGCAAAAACTTTACAAGCGGTTGCGGATCTTAAGGAAGCATTTACTACTGATACAAGTGCGCAGCTATTTTTGGAAAGAAATATATCAGCAACTGATTTTTCAGGCACGTATGCTGTAAAATCAAGTTTGAATATGCTACCAAAAGATTCAATAACAGCTTTACCAACAGATAAAGTATATGGCCCTTATTTAGACCGCGGAAATTTTGTGTTAGCAAAGATGTTAGGAACAAAAGAGTTGCCGGATAGCGTAAAATGCAGGCACATATTAATAGCCACTTCAGATCCGCAAAGCCAACAACCAACATTGGATGATAGCACGGCACATAAGCGTGCTGATAGTATTGCTGCTGCAATTCAGGGTGGTGCTGATTTTAACGAAATGGTATTAAAGTATAGCGATGATCAGGGAAGTAAAACCAAAAAAGGGGAATACAATTTTACTGCAGATCAATTTTCTGGTTTAGCTAAAGAATTTGCAGAAACGATATTTTACGGGAAAGCAGGAGACAAGAAAGTAGTACACACTCAGTTTGGCTGGCATTATATTGAAGTAATGGATCAAAAAGATTTTGAGCCTGCATATAAAATTGCTTATATGTCAAAGGAAATCTTATCTAGCGACGAAACAATAAATGCAGCAAGTGTGGCCGCGACAAAATTATCGGGCGGGGCGAAAGATGCGCAGACTTTTAATGCGTATGTTTCAAAAAATGGGTTAAATGAAGTTAATATAGCAGAACCTATAAAGGAAAATGCGTATCAATTAGGGAATTTGCAAGACGCAAGACAAATAATTAAATGGGCCTTTGGTGCGAAAGAAGGTGATGTGAGCGAAGCTTTCAGTGTTGGAGATCAATTTGTTGTAGCAATAGTTAATAAAATTATCCCGGAAGGATTACCTGATGCGCAAACGGCAAGACCGCAAGTAGAAAATATTATACGTAATATTAAGAAAGCGGATGAAATAACTAAAAAATTAGGCAGCTCACCAACTTTAGAATCTGCATCGGTAGCCTATGGTAAAACTATTGAAACAGCGGGAATAGATTCTTCATTAACATTTAACTCTCAAATCATAAATGGTGTGGGTCAAGAGCCAAAGCTGATAGGAGCCTCTTTTAATAAGGCATATCAAACAGCTGTCTCAGCCCCTATTGTTGGATTAAATGCTGTTTATGTAATGAAAATAAATAGTTTGGGAACTAAACCAGATGATTCGCCAGAAGTTGCAACACAACAAGAAGCTGATAAAGAAAGAACTTTAATGCAGCAAAAATCTTACGGATGGTTTGATGCATTGAAAAAAACGGCAACAATCAAAGACGAAAGAAGTAAAATTTACTAGTAATATTATATATTATTCTTTAAGCCGGGTTTTTACCCGGCTTTTTGTTTGGTTATCATTTCCATTTCTCGAAAATGCGATATAGCAAAAACCATTGTATTTGTGTTAAATTTGTATAGTAGAAAATGATAAACAATGGAAGAAACGATAATAAATAAGGTATCAGAAAGTTTGCTGGTAACGCTTGATCTGGAGGAGTTTTATCCAAAAGATAATATCGTGTTGTTTGATATGAAGGATTATTTATTCATGGGTTTAATATTAAAAGAAAAGGATTTCAGAGAAGCGTTGAAGAATCTTGACCTTGAAAAATATACCAATAAGTTAGTTGCTGTTACCTGCAGTGCCGATGCTGTAATACCAATGTGGGCTTATATGTTAGCTGCAACATATTTGCAGCCGGTTGCAAAAGAAGTAGTTTTTGGAAATGAAGAAGAAGTAAAAAAACAATTATTATTAAAGAACATTTCGCAGTTACCCGTTACCGATTTTGTTGATAAAAGAGTTGTAATAAAAGGCTGTGGCGAATTGCCGATTGGTGAAGCAGCCTATCTTGAAGCAACTAATAAACTTAGGCCGGTTGCTAAAAGCATCATGTATGGTGAACCATGCAGTACCGTACCAATTTATAAAAAGAAGTAATTTATTTTTATCTTCACCGTACATAACACCTAAATTTTAATGATTAAAGCAATATTACAGGGTCTGGCAATTAGCATGATCTTGCTCTTTTCTGTAGGGCCCGTAATTTTTGCTATTATTAAGCAAAGTATTACTAACGGTCGTGCTGGTGGATTTAGCTTTGTTGCCGGCGTTTGGTTAAGTGATTTGTTGTGGGTGATCTTGGGCAATGCATTTTCTCAGCTAGTAAGCGAATTATTAAGTATTCAAAATACGATCAGTTTTATAGGAAGTTTGTTTTTAATAGGGATGGGTGTTTTTTTCTTTTTCTTTAAAAAACAAAAATTACGCTCTGAACAAGAGGCTGCTATAAAAATTACAAGTGGTACTCATGCAAGATTGGCATTGTCCGGTTTTTTGATCAACACATTAAATCCTGCAGTCATACTTTTTTGGTTAACAGCAGCTACCGCTTCTTTAAGTAACAGTGTTAGAGACAGGGTCATTATTTTTTCTACCTGCCTTATTTTAAATATGAGTGCAGATGCATTAAAAGTTATTTTAGCAGGAAAGTTGCGCGATAAGCTTACAGATAAAATTATTGGACTTATAAACAAACTATCGGGTGTACTATTTATGATATTCGGTATTGTTCTTCTGATCAAGATCTTTTATTCCTCACATTAACGAGCTGTTTGTAATGAACTACAAATAGTTATACTTATTTTGTAGCATGAAAAGATTACTGCTATTTATATTTATTCTTATTTCGGGAAAATTATTTGCTCAACCATCTGATTTTATTTTGTTGCAAAAACACAATCAAACGGTCGCATCTTTTTATAAAGGAAATGACATTTCTTTTGTTACAACATCAGGCGCCGCAATTGACGCACAAATAACAGGTATAAGAAATGACTCTATTTTTTTGGCTCAATATATAATACAACAAGTACCAACAAACGCCGGCGTAAATATTTCAGATACTGTTGGTAGCTATCCTTATCAATTTAATTACAACGAAATAAAATCGATCAATCTTCCCGGTAGACATTTCGATGTTTCGGCGAGCGGCACCAGCTTGTTTGGTGGAGGCTTGTTATTGTTGGTAGGGAGTGGTGTTGTTTACCTTGCCGATAAAAAAGATTTTAGTCCCGTATTAATGATTGCGGGAGCTGCGTTGGCAACGATCGGTTATTTCCTGACAAGAAAACATACCGATGGTTATACAATTGGAAAAAAATATAAATTGGCTTACATCGATGTAACAAGCGATAAAAAGCAGTAAACATTTATATTGCAGAATAATTAATCAAAATTAAATGCAAAAGATTGGGCGGTTTCTCTTGAAAATTTTTCTTTGGCTTTTTTTTCTTCAACTCGCCTATATATTTTTTTGTAAGTGGATAAATCCTCCCATTACACTTACACAATTAAGCAGCGTTTTTCATGGCTATGGTTTACATAGAAGTTATGTTGATTTCGATAAAATGAGTCCAAATATAAAGCTGGCTGTAATGTCAAGTGAGGATCAACTATTTCCTACACATAGCGGTTTTAATATAGATGCGATAGAAAAAGCGGTGGCATACAATAAAAAGCACCCAAATAAAACAAGAGGCGCAAGTACTATTAGCCAACAAGTAGCTAAAAATGTTTTTCTATGGCAAGATAGAAGCTATATCCGTAAAGGACTTGAAGTTTATTTTACTTTCATGATTGAAAAAATATGGGGTAAGAAACGAATTTTAGAAATGTATTTGAATGTGTCTGAAATGGGGAAAGGTGTTTTTGGTATACAGGCTGCTGCAAAAAGAGATTTCAATAAAAACGCTAAAAATTTATCGAGATCAGAAGCAGCAATGATAGCTGCCTGTTTACCTAATCCGAAAGTATATACAGTAAAACCTTTAAGCAGGTATGTAGCTGATCGATATGGCGATATATTAGAGCAAATGGATGATCTTGGTCCGGATCCGGATATACAAAAGTTGATAAAGTAATTTTATATGCGCCACAATTTTGTGGCGTTTTTTATTTCAAAAAATTTCGCACGTTTAATACTGTCACTCACCGATGTTTTTAGTTTTGTCACCTATTGCCTATTGTCTTCTATATAATTACAATATAGATTTGTTAAAAATTCATAAACTATAAATATGGAAAAGGAAGAAGTAAAAACAAAATATCCTAAAGATAGACGGGGAATATGGACAGGAGTTTTGTTTTTAATAATAGGGGGTGTTTTATTAGCAAAACAAGTCGGCGCAGCTGTTCCGGCCTGGATATTTAATTGGCATATATTATTAATTGTATTTGGATTCTATGTTGGGCTTAGACATAATTTTAGACATCCTATTTGGATTATTATGATATTAATAGGAGGATTTTTAACGGCCGAAGATTTTTATCCTACATTATCAATTCATCAGTATGCATGGCCATTAATTATCATTGGTGTTGGATTGATCCTTATTTTTCGCCCACGTCATCGTAATAGAAAAATATGGTGGGAGCAATGGGAAGAGCAACATAGAAATGCGAAATGGGAAGAACATATGAATATCAGAAGAGAACGAAGACAAAAGTACAGCGAATCCTATACAACTGGTTATTCATTAGGAGAAGATTACATAGATGTTGTGAGCGTGTTAGGTGGAATAAAAAAAAATATCTTATCGAAAAATTTTAAAGGTGGTGAAGCAATCAGCTTTTTAGGCGGCACAGAATTAAATTTAAGTCAGGCAGATATTAATGGAAGGGTTGTGCTTGATCTAACACAGGTACTTGGCGGAACAAAACTTATTATTCCACCACACTGGGATGTTAAGCCGGAGTTGATTTCTGTGTTGGGTAGCATTGATGATAAACGTTCTTTAGAAAATGTAGTGATCGATCCCAATAAAGTGTTAGTGTTAAAAGGTGTATCCGTATTAGGCGGAATAGATATTCGCAGTTATTAATTATTCTTTTCAAAATCAATCAATATGAAATGGTACTTGGCAAAAATGGTTTTTCAAATTATTAGTGGAAAAGGAAATCATGTTGCTCAATTTGATGAACAGCTTCGATTGATCGAGGCGATAGACAGATCTGCTGCTTTTCGTAAAGCAAAAATTATAGGAAAAAACGCGGAAGAATCTTATCTTAATAAACAGAAAGAAACTGTGCGGTGGAAATTTATTAATGTGGAAGAATTATATCATCTTCATGAGTTAACGGATGGAACAGAAATCTATTCACACATACAGGAATATGACGAGCCCGAAAATTACATACACACAGTAAATACAAAAGCTTTACATATTTGTAGACTGCAACACATATAAAATAAATCATTTGTCAGGATCTTTATTATCAACCGGTAAATTTTTTCGGGATTATATCTCCTGCTGGCTTGTGTGGAGCGCAATGCAGGTAGCGTTATTATATTGGTTAGGATTTAGCTGGCATATTGCTATTGAAGATAGCCTTGTCTTTAACTTTTTTGTTGCTGCCGCATGTTTGTTAGTAATTCATGTACTACAATTTTATTTGCCCCAGCAAGAGCGTTATTGGTACCTGTTAGTTATCGGTGTTGTTTTAAGTCTTATTTCTTTATTTATTAGCAAATGGCTACTGGTTTATATCAATGTAAATGACAAAGAGTATATCGGTACATTGATAAAATCATTACCGATACGTTTTGGTATTAATTTTTTATTGATTGCCTGCATATCGATGATCAGCATATCATGGTATAGTTTTCAGGATCGAAAAAAATATGAAGAAAGGCGCTCTACTGCAAAAAAACTGGCAACGGATGCAGAGCTATTTAAACTAAGACAACAACTACAACCGCATTTTTTATTTAATAGTTTAAATTCTATTAGTGCATTGGTTGGTACCAGACCGGAAGAAGCCCGGCACATGATACAACAACTATCGGATTTTTTGCGTGGAACAATTAAGAAAGAGGAGACACAACTTGTAACGTTGGAAGAAGAATTGCAACACTTGCAATTATATCTTGATATTGAAAAAGTAAGATTTGGTCACAGGCTTATAACAAATATTATAAACGAAACAGAAACGAACGAATGTAAAATACCGTCACTTCTATTGCAACCCATTGTTGAAAATGCCATTAAGTTTGGCCTGTATGATACGATTGAAATAGTATCAATCAATATAGAAATAAAAAAGCTAGATAGTCAATTAGTCATATCAGTACAAAATCCTTTTGACCCCGAAACCTCATCAACACAAAAAGGTGCAGGGTTTGGTTTGAACTCAGTACAACGAAGACTGTATTTATTATTTGCAAGAAATGATTTGGTTACAACTGCAGCACAAGAAAATATCTTTACAACAACTATAAAAATACCACAGTTGATATGAAGACTATTATAATAGATGACGAACCTTTAGCAAGAATGATTGTAAAAGAATACTTGCAATCGTATAAAGAAATTGAGATTGTAGCAGAATGCGGCGATGGTTTTGAAGGACTGAAAGCAATTCAACACCACCAGCCAGATCTTGTTTTTCTAGATATACAAATGCCTAAAATAACGGGATTCGAAATGCTTGAATTAGTCGATCAACCTGTTTCCATAATTTTTACTACGGCTTATGATCAATATGCAATTAAAGCGTTTGAAGCAAATGCTGTAGACTATTTATTGAAACCTTTTGGAAAAGAACGTTTTGATAAAGCCATGCAAAAATTTTCAGAACAGCAAAGTCTTAATAATAAGAAAGATGTTTCTGAACAATTGCTACAAATGGTGGCCAATTCCCCTACTCAGAATAACAGGGTTGTTGTCAAGAATGGTAATAAAATAAAGATCATTCCTGCTATAGATATTTTGTATTTGGAAGCTGCAGACGATTACGTAAAAATTCATACGAAGGAAGGAGCGTTCCTTAAAAATAAAACAATGAGCTATTTTGAGGAAACGCTTGATGCTGGCTTGTTTGTAAGATGCCATCGTTCTTATATTATCAATGTACAAGAGGTTACACGGATCGATCAGAATGAAAAAGACAGTCACATTGCATTATTGAAATCGGGAATAAAAATTCCTGTTAGCAGGAATGGCTATACAAAATTGAAAATAGTGTTGGGCTTGTAATATATTTGGGTTATTAACACAAAACGATGGATACAGATTTTCTAGTAATTGGATCAGGAATAGCAGGTTTAACGTATGCTTTAAAAGTGGCACAGGATTGTCCGGATAAAACCATAACAATTCTCACTAAAGCGCAAAGCGATGAAACAAATACTAAATATGCACAAGGTGGTATAGCTGGCGTAATGGATTTTGATAAAGATAGTTTTGATAAACATATTGAGGATACATTGGTAGCGGGTGACGGATTATGTGATAAAAAAATTGTTGAAATTGTTGTAAAGGAAGGCGTTGAAAGAATACAAGAAATTATTAACTGGGGTGCCAAATTCGATAAAGAACCAGATGGTGATTTTAAATTAGGAAAAGAAGGGGGCCATAGCGAGTTCAGGATCTTGCATCATAAAGATGTAACAGGAAAAGAAATGGAACGTGCTTTATTAGAGGCCATTAAAAAAACCCCTAACATAAATCTCATCAGCCATTGTTATGTACTCGATCTAATTACTCAACATCATTTGGGATTTTTAGTCACTAAATCAACACCGGACATTGAATGCTTTGGTGTATATGTATTAAATCTCAACAGTAAAAAGATAGAAAAGATCGTTGCAAAAATTACACTATTAGCAACGGGAGGCAACGGACAAGTATATCGTACAACAACAAATCCTGCAATTGCAACAGGCGATGGTGTAGCGATGGTATACAGAGCAAAAGGAAGAATTGAAAATATGGAATTCATTCAGTTTCATCCAACAGCTTTGTATGAGCCTGGGGTGCGAGGACAATCGTTTTTAATTACCGAAGCGGTAAGAGGGGATGGAGGTATTTTACGTAATCATATCGGCGATGCATTTATGGAACGTTATGATGCAAGAAAAGATCTGGCGCCAAGAGATATTGTAGCAAGGGCAATTGATAATGAAATGAAAATTAGCGGTACGGAATTTATGTACCTTGATTGCAGGCATTTTACAAAAGAAAAATTCACGGAACATTTCCCTAATATTTATGAAAAGTGTTTGAGTATTGGTATTGATATCACAAAAGATATGATACCCGTTGCGCCCGCAGCACATTATAGTTGTGGCGGCATTAAAACGGATGAATGGGCCAGAACATCTATCAATAATTTGTATGCTGCGGGAGAATGTGCCTGCACAGGTTTACACGGAGCAAATCGTTTGGCGAGTAATAGTTTATTGGAGGCAATGGTGTTTGCACATAGAGCACATATCGACGCAATTAAAAAAGTAAAAACAACAGATTACGCAAATGCCAATTTTGATTGGTCGTCTATTCCTGATTGGAACGCCGCAGGAACCAATGCGCCAAAAGAAATGATCCTTATTACACAGAGTCTGAAAGAGATGAAATTATTGATGAGTGACTATGTTGGTATTGTGCGTAACAATGAACGCTTACATCGTGCCAACAAAAGATTGGATCTTTTACATGAAGAAACAGAAGCGTTGTATGAAAAAACAGAGGTTTCGCCGCAACTTTGTGAACTGAGAAATATGATTACTGTCGCTTACCTTATAGTTAAATGCGCAGAATTCAGGCATGAAAGCAGGGGCTTACATTATAATACAGACTTCTTAAATAAAGCAGGCAAACCACAGAATATTGTGCTGTAACATCTCTTTCACAATTGATTATTAATAAAAGCCTTATTTTTATCGCCTAACTACTTACAAGAAAGAATGTTTTATATACTTTACGGCATATTATATCTCGTTTCTTTACTGCCCTTTTTCATTTTATATATATTTTCTGACGGATTATGTTTTATAGTTTATCGAGTTATCCGTTATAGAAAAAGTGTGGTAATGGCCAATCTTGCAATCGCTTTTCCTGAAAAAACAATTACAGAAAGAAAAAAAATCGCAAAAAAATTCTATCAAAATTTTTGTGATTATATAGTTGAATCTATAAAATTATTGTCGATGAGTGACAGACAATTTGATAAAAGAGTTAAAGGTGATTTTTCTATAGTAGATAAATTAGCAAGGGAAGGAAAAAATGTTCAGATTCACGGGGGCCATCAGTTTAATTTCGAATACTGTAATTTAGTTACAGCAAGACATACACATGAAATACCTTTTGTTGGTGTGTATATGCCTATCACCAATAAATTTTTTAATAAAGTAATTTATAAAGTTCGGGCCAGATATGGGACAACATTGATCTCTAAACCAGATTTCAAAAAAAATTACAGAGCCTTGTTAAAGCAGCGATATGTTATTACGTTAGGTGCTGACCAGAATCCCACTTATGTTGCGATACAATATTGGTTAAATTTTTTTGGTAAGCCAGCGCCCTTTGTAATGGGCCCTGACAAAGGAGCCGTTACACATAATTTAGCAGTAGTTTTTTTGCAATCGAAAAAACCTAAGCGTGGTTATTACGTTTATGAATGTACGGAAGTTGTTACAAACGCGGCAGAATGCAGAAAAGGAGAACTCACATTATTATATAGAGATTATTTAGAAAAAATAATCAAAGAAGATCCCGGAAATTATTTGTGGAGCCACAAAAGGTGGAAGCATGAATTTAAAGAAGAGTACAGGAGCCAATTGATCGATAAATAAAAAATTGATTTAGGGAACGGGATCATATCCGTGTCCTCCCCAGGGATGACAACGAGAAAACCGTTTGATTGTTAACCATAAACCTTTGATTGGTCCGTATTTTTTTAATGCTTCAATTCCATACTCGGAACAACTTGGTGTGTAACGGCATTTAGGACCAAGCCATGGTGAGATGATCCATTGATATAATTTTATCAAAATGATAAAAGGCAGACTACATATTTTTAGCACTGTTTTCATCTGTAATTTTCATCAATCGTTTAATACAAGAATTTATTTTTTCTGAAATAACAGTATACTCAGGAATATCCGTACCTGTATAAATAAAGAATATCCGAAGGTCTTTATTTGTTTTCCTTACTAAATCTTCAAGCACATTTTTTTGTAGCCGATAACTTTCGCGCATCAAACGTTTGATACGATTTCTGTCAACAGCTTTTTTAAAGTGTTTTGTGCCAACGCTAAAACCTGCCTGTAATTGGGCAATATTATTAGTCGGTTGAACTAAATAAATAACTCTGAATGGAAATAAAGAAAAAGACTTTCCTTCTTTGAACAATTGTTCAATGATCTTGCGGCTTTTCAGTTTGTCTTCTTTGCCAAGTGTATATCGTACAGGTTTTTCCAAGGAGTTATACAAAATTAAAAAAGCTCTCACAAGGAGAGCTAAATATTTTTTCCGAATATCCCGTTAAGAGCGGAACAAAGGGCCTATTTTTTTCCGAAACGTTCGTCAGAAACAGTAAGCTTAACACGTCCTTTTTTACGACGAGATGCTAATACCTTACGGCCATTAGCTGTTTGCATACGTTGGCGAAAACCATGTACATGTTTTCTGCGACGGACGTGAGGTTGGTAGGTTCTTTTTTTGCCTGGCATCTTATTAAGTTTTTCCTTTTACAAAATTAATTTCTAAAATATTTTATCAACACTCATCAGGGCACCATCCCTGGTGTTTGTGAAAGGACGGCGAAGGTAAGAAAAAGTTATTAAGTTTTGTGTATAAGTTGTAAATTTTTTGATTTTATAGCTCTATATGTACTGATTGTACGGGCTTTCCGAAGAAAGAGGCAGCATGGTTGTCAAAATCTTGTGGTAGATCTGTGGTATAAAATGCTAATTGCCCGTTCTTACTACAGTTTTTTTCTATTTCGGGATGTCGATCGAGATAATTGACAAGGCTTTTGGCTACTATTTCTCCTTGGGAAATGATCGTTATATCTTCAGGAACAAATTGCTTTATTTTATTGATAAGCAATGGATAGTGGGTACATGCCAGTAAAATAGTATCAATATTTTTTGATTGGAGCAATAGGTTTTTAATATTAGCCTCTACAAAAAAATCGGCCCCTGTTGATTTATATTCATCATTTTCTACCAAAGAAACCCACATGGGACAAGCTTCCTGGTGGACTTTGATCTGCGGGTAAAATTTACCTATTTCTATGGGGTAAGAGTTTGATTGAATGGTACCATTTGTACCCAAGATCCCAATTTCATTTGATTTGGTAAACTGCCCGATAATTTCTGTTGTGGGGCGAATTACACCTAGAACCCTTTTATCCGTACCTAATTTTGGCAGATCGTTTTGTTGAATTGTTCGTAAAGCTTTTGCAGATGCTGTATTACAAGCAAGTACCACCAATGAACAGCCTTGTTTAAAAAACCATTCTACAGATTGCAATGTATATTCATAAACGGTATCAAAACTTCTGTTTCCGTAAGGCGCGCGCGCATTATCACCTAAATATAAATAATCATATTCCGGTAATTTCTTAACGATCTCTTTTAATACCGTTAACCCGCCGTAGCCACTATCAAACACACCAATGGGTTGATACTTCATTTGCTAAAATTAAATTATTTACGATGTACAAGATAATAAAAAACCCATTCCGTTATTATCGGAATGGGTTAGCTATTTTGTAATGAATTTTTTATTGTTGCATTGGAGACATACCGCCGCCGCCTGGTGGTTTTGGTGCTGTCGCTTTAATACCTAATTTCTTTTTAACCAAAGGTAAAATATCATCAGCCGGAGGACTAACTAATAATGCTTGTTGATCAAGAATATATCCGTAGCCATTTTCTTTTGCAACATCTTTAATTCCCTGTATAGCTTTTGTACGAATTGGAACAAGTAAAGCTTGTTGTTTTTCATTGATCATTTGTTGCATTGTTTGGTTCCATCCCTGTACTTTTTGATAAAGTGCAACCAAATCATTTCTTCTTAATTCTCTTGCAGCAGGAGATAACTTTGCAGAGTCTCTTACGAAAATGCTATCTTTTTCGTTTAATTCAGTAAGATAATCGTTACCCTGTTGTGTTAAAGAAGTTTGATAATCTTGTAAAGCTGTGTTTGCTTTATCAGCTTCGGGCATTGAATTAATAAGGTCTTCTGTATTAATATAACCAATTTTGTTTTGTGCAGAAGCGCTTAGAAATGTGAAAGCGATCAAACTTAATACTAATAATTTTTTCATTTTTTGTAATTGTAGAGTTTTTATTTAGATTGATATTCTTGTATTATAAAGTAGCAATTTATGGTTTAGTTACGCCTAAAAATTTTAATACGTCATCACTTCTATCCAATTTCGGGTCAGCAAATATAACGGTAATTCCTTCACTTTTATCCAAAATAAAATCATAGGATCTGTCCACAGCAAGTTTTTGTATTGCTATATAAACCTTGTCCTGTATTGGCTTTATAAGCTCCTGTCTTTTTTTGAAGAGGTCTCCTTCAAATCCAAAATATTTTTTTTGAAGATCCCTTACTTCTTTTTGTCTGTTGTATATTTCGTCTTCTCTTTTCTTTTTTAATTCATCGGAAAGCATTACCTCTTCTGCATTATAATCGCTCTGCATTTTATCTAATATGGCTTGCTTCCTTTCAATTTCTTGTTGCCATCCGGCACTAAACTGATCCAATCTTTTTTGTGCATCTTTATATTCCGGTAATTTTTCCAGAATATATTTACTGTCAATAACGGCATATCGCTGAGCCGATACGGAAAAAGAGGCGAGCCAAAAACAGCAAACAGTAAGAATTAATTTTAGTGATTTCATATTAATTGTTTAATATTCAAAATCATTATTCAGGTTCCTGTCCCAGCAAGAATGTAAATTTAAACGCTCCCTTTAATGGTTGCCCCGGTTGAATTCTGTCGAATCCTACTCCATAATCGAATCCTAATAAACCAAATAATGGTAAATAGAAACGAGCACCAAGGCCTGCTGAACGGCGTAACAAGAAGGGGTTATAATCTTTAAAATCATACCAGCCATTTGCTGCCTCAAAAAATGCTAAACCGAATATAGTACTGCTTGGATTAAGACTGAATGGGTATCTAACTTCCATCGTGTACTTATTGAAAATCGTAAAGAACTCATTCGGCGTAATGTTTTCCGGATTTACCTTAGGATCAGATGAATTATAAACCGGATAGCCACGCTGAGAAATAATATCATATCCCAATATGGCAAAAGTATTGCTTAAGCCTGCATCACCTAACTGGAAGCGATCAAATGGAGAAACAGTTAAATTGGTATTATATCTGCCAATGTAACCAAATTTTGCGGCAACTTTTAAAACAAATTGCTGGTTTTTATCTGCTCCCTGAGCTATGCCTAATGGAATATAGTATTCTCCATTGAAGCGCCACTTGTGAAACTCAGGCAAAGTATATGGATTGGAGGCCGTTCCCGCATCTATACCCATTAAAGAGTAAGGCAAGGTAAACTGTCCGCTCAACAAAAAATTTGATCCCCCTGTTGGGAAGATTGGGTTTCCTTGAGTTGCGCTTCTTGCCAATGCGATTTTCAAACTGATATTCGTTGCAAGGCCATTGCTTAGCCCTCTAAAAATATTAGGATAATTCCTAAGCTTATATTGCTGATAGTTAAGTGAATATACTAATGAAAAATAATCATCGGGAAATTTAAGTTGTTTACCTAAAGAGACGCTGGCACCAATTGTTCTTATATAAGAGGTGTCAGCACAAGCTAAACAGAAATTATTGCTATGTCCGTAAGTATTAGCATATTTAGTACTATACAGGCTTGTTGTAAATGAGTTACGTTTTCTTCCACCGAGCCAGGGTTCCGTAAAAGATAAGTTATAAGAACGATATGCTCTACCATTGGATTGGATCCTTGCGCTTAATCTTTGTCCATCACCGGATGGTAAAGGATCCCAGGTTGAGCCCTTTAAAATATTTTTAATAGAGAAATTATTGAAAGTAACGCCAAGTGTTCCTGTTAAGCCGATACCACCACCAAAACCTGCAGAAAGCTCTAGCTGATCACTTGATTTTTCTTCAACGCTCCAGCCTATATCAACCGTTCCGTTGTCGGAATTAGGAACAATATTAGGAGTGATTTTTTCCGGATTGAAAAAGCCCAATTGAGAAAGCTCGCGCTGTGTACGTATTACATCGGCGCGACTGAATTTTTCTCCCGGAATAGTTCTTAACTCACGACGAATAACATAATCCTTTGTTTTTTCGTTGCCTGTAATATCTACCCTTCCTATCGTCGCTTGAGGACCTTCCTGCATCCGTATTTCAAAATCAATTGTGTCATTATAAACAGCAGTTTCTATAGGGTCAACATGGAAAAACAAGTAGCCGTCATCAAGATATAAACTACCAATATCACCACCTTCAGCAGTTAACTGTTTTCCCAATCGTTTGTTTAATAATTGCTGATTATAGACATCTCCTTTTTGTATTCTTAATATTAAGGATAATAAAGAGTCTGTGTATTTTGTGTTTCCCCTCCAGGTTATATTTCCAAAATAATATTTATGGCCCTCTACTACTTTTATAAAAATATCCCTGTTGCCTTTTTCATTGGCAATATTTGTATCTGCTGCAATTACTACATCTCTGTAGCCTTTAGAATTGTAATAATCTAAAACTTTGTCTTTATCATCAGCATATTTATTTGCATCGAATTTCGCATTGGCGAATGTTGGGCGGAAATATGGCTTAAGAATTAAGCCGGTTTGGTTAGGCAATAGAAAACCATATTCATGCACATATTCTTTAAAAGTAAATTTTGCCGCTGTATCGTGATATGGGTTTGGCACAGGGATAGGGAAAAGGGTAAAGCGTGTCAACTCTTTGGTTCCGCTCATTTGTTTCTTTAGTTTTTGGTCAGGAATGTTTTGGTTCCCTACAAAATTTATTGAATTTACCTTTACCTTATTGCCCTTATCAATAATAAAAGTAAGCGTTAACGAATTTTTTGCTGATTTTGAAGTTACTTCCTTAACCTTTACAGTAACGTTTTGATAACCTTTTTCATCAAAGAATTTTTTGATAACATCCACTGTATTCAGTTTCATGTTTTCTGTTACAACCTTATCTTTGGCCAGGCTAATTTTCTTTTTAAGATCATCCTTTTCTGTTTTTTTGATCCCCACCAATTCATAATCTGCTAAACGGGGTCTTTCTGTAATAGCTATTTCAACAGATAAGTTTGAGCCCGAAAGATCGACAAGGTATATTTCTACATTAGAGATAAGGTTTTGTTTCCAAAGCTTATTAATTGCTTTACTAAATACGTCTGTACCGGGAATTTGTATCTTATCTCCAATAGCCAGTCCGGAAATAGAGACGATCAGGTTTTGATCAAAAGATCTGCTTCCCGTAACTTTTATTGATGAAATCGTGTATGTTTTAGGAGATTTCGTATCATAAATACCGTTTAATTCAGGATTTATTGATACAGGAGTAGAATCAACGGTTGCAGAAGTAGCAGAGTCAACCTTATTTTGGGCAATTGCCGTTGTGTTAATAAAAAAGACACTAATAATAAGAAAAAGACCCTGGTAAATCCTGTACATTAATTGATTTTTACGAACGGCAAATTAACTGCTATTATTGAAAAGTATTTGTTAAATGAGCCTGTAACAGTAATCTCCTTTGAATTGATTGTCTATGGATTAGCTGTTTTTTGCTCTTTTTTTATTTGATCTCCTGTTTTGCCAAAACGTCTCTCTCTATTCTGAAAATCTATTACGGCTTCGTACAAATTCTCTTTTCTAAAATCCGGCCAAAGCGTATTGGTAAAATATAATTCTGCGTAGGCCAGTTGATATAATAAGAAATTGCTTACCCTGTACTCTCCGCTCGTACGTATCATTAGTTCAGGATCAGGGAAGGCGCTGGTTGTTAAATATTCCTGTATGGTCTTTTGTGAAATATCTTTTGGTTGAATTTTCCCTTCTTTTACTGCTTCGGCAATCTGTTGCATACAATGCACAATTTCCCAGCGGCTGCTATAGCTTAAGGCCATGATCAGATTTAAACCGGTATTTGCACTTGTTTCATCCAGGGCCTCTTTTAATTCGTGTCTTGCATTTTCAGGAAGCATGCTGCTATCACCAATCATGTGCAACCTGATATTATTTTTATTTAAAGTTGGCACTTCTTTGCGTATCGTATCTATCAATAGTTCCATTAAGCCGCTTACTTCATAAGCGGGCCTATCCCAGTTTTCAGTACTAAAAGCATAAAGGGTTAGGTATTTAATGCCAAGCTCTGCACAACCTTCTACTACATTTCGTACGCTTTCAACGCCATGTAAATGACCAAAAAGCCGATCCTCGCCTTTTTCTTTTGCCCATCGTCCATTGCCATCCATTATAATAGCAATGTGATTAGGTAATCGGTCAATATGTATATTATCCTTTAAACTCATGTTCTAAAAACTATGAGTCAGGCTTGTAGCCTGACTTTGGGCAGCAAAAGTAACAAAATTTAGTTGGAATAGCTTTTTTAGTGAAATATTCCCGTTCATCGCCTCATCGAATTTATTTTACTAAAAAGACATGAAGGCCGTCTTTCTGCAATACATAAGCCATGTTGTTACCAGCCTTTATCTGCAAAGCATTAGAAAAAGATGTCGGCAATGGATATTGTAAAAGATTTAATGAACCTGATTTATAGGAATACAATAATGTATCGCTAAAGCCATACATATTTCCTTTTATTACTTCCACATTTTTCCAATGAAGAAAGGGAATATTGTTTTTTAATCCGCCATAATGATCAAAAATATAAAAACCTTTATGCTGGTCATAGAGATAAATAAAGCCATCTCGGTCTATTATTTTAGAAGGTGATGGAATAGAATCGAAAAGTATTCTGAAATCGACAGTTTCGGATAAAACATTTCCGTTATCATCAATTTTTTTTACTTTGTTGTCACCTTCGTCAAATAGCCACATGTTATTATCATAAGAAGTAGCAATTGCGCGTACTTTAAAAATATTTTGCTGGCGCAGATTGATTGTGTTTAAAACATTTAAGAATCTGTCTAATACAACAACGCTGGCAAAATCTTCATAATATAATAAAACCTTGAGCGGGTTAGTTGCGTCTATTGATGTGAGCGTACCGAATTTTTTCACATCATTAAATATGCCGATAGAGTCGCCATTGGCTTTAAACTTTTTTAGCTGATCATCTTTTGTAACAAGATAAATATCGCCCAGGTTATCTACAGTGAAATATTTATAATCACCGGAAATTGTTTTGATGTAAGTAATAGAGGAATCGGTTTGAGCACGAGCAGAAATTATCCCCAGGATAAACAAAGAAAAAAAGAGGAGTATTTTTTTCAGCTTGTTCATTTGTAATATTTTAGTTCGAGATCATTGCCATCAAAAACCGCGTAGCTATTATAGTTTATCCACTCACCAAGATTTACATACCTACTGTTTTCATTTAACGAAAAATCAATTGGTAAATGACGATGACCGAAAATAAAATAATGAACATGCTCTTTTTGTAAAACTTCTTTAGAATAAGTAAGGAGCCATTCATTTTCTTCGCCTAAAAAAACCTCTATGTTGCTATCTTCCCTGCTTCTGCTTTTATTGGAAAAATAATGTGCGATGCCCATTCCAATGTAAGGAGGGAGTAGACCAAAAAGGGATTGACATATTTTATTACGGAATATTTTTTTAATGAATTTATAACCGGCATCTCCAGGACCTAATCCATCACCATGACCGATCATAAATTTTTTATTATTGAATTCGAAAGTCTTTGGTTCGAAATAAACAAGGATATTTAATTCTTTTTGAAAATAATCATTCATCCACATATCATGATTGCCGACAAAAAAGTGAATAGCAATTCCGCTATCAGTAAGCTCTGCTAATTTGCCAAGTATGCGTGTATACCCGCGCGGTACAACTTTTTTATACTCATACCAAAAATCAAAAAGGTCGCCTACAATAAAAATTTGTTCGGCATCTTTTTTTATTTCATCCAGGAATTGAACAATTTTTTTCTCCCTAATTAAACTTACCTCAGCATTGGGTGCGCCAAGGTGAAAGTCGGAAAGAAAATAGATTTTTTTATTATTGCTGATATTCAAAACGTTGATGAAAATAATTAGTGAACAATTGTTATTTCAAAAATAACAATTCATTTTTCATTAGTGACGATTAATTATTTGGAGGCGAATCAATTAAAAATAAATATACTTCTTTTGGTCCGTGAACACCAGTTACTAAAGTTTTTTCAATATCTGCGGTCCGGCTCGGTCCACTGGCAAATGTTATTAAGGAAGGAATATTGCCATTGTATTTTTTATTTACGAGTTCCAATGCATCTTTTATATCAAATACTAGTTGGTTTGTGTATGCAATGCAAATATGTATGGGTGCATATACACTAACTGTTCTGCCACTTTGTTCTGCCGCGCTCATTACAATTGTTCCTGTTCTTGCAACCAAACATTCACAACCCGTGATCGATGCATCGCATGTTGCTAGATTTATTGTGTTGCTGAATTGTTCGTTCCATTTATCTTCTTTACAATAAATTTTTGCCCATTGCTTTTCTGTTATTAATTGCTGCAATTGTTGCTGCATTTCTTTTTCGTCAAAACAAAAAGCAAATTTTCCTTGCAGTTGTGTAAACGCTTCTGCAAACGTGATATCTAATTCATCCTGCGGAGGTTCGTAAATAGTATTTTTTTCTTCGCTTTCAGGAAAAGGCAAAGGCACCGGTTTAGCCAGTGCCTGCTTTATTTTTTTTAATATATTTTCTTTTGCAGTAGACAAAATAGCGTTTTTTAAATTGCCGGTGGATTAATTAATTCTTCCGGTAAAGATTGTGTTGTAGGATCATCTGCAACTGCATCTTTCGGATCAACTTTTGGCTCATCTAATAATTTCTTTTCTTCGAAAGGACGTTTGCCAATTAATGTTTCCACATCGCTTTGGAATAATACCTCTTTCTTCAACAATTCTTTAGCTAATTTTTCTACATCGCCCTTTTTCTCTGTTAATAAAGCTTTGGTTTTTTCGTAGGCAACTTCAATCAGTTTACGTACTTCCTGATCGATCATTTTACCTGTTTCTTCACTAAAAGGTTTTGTAAAAGTATTATCCTGTGCAGGATCGTAGAAACTAACATTTCCTATTTTATCATTCATACCATACACAGTGATCATGCTGTATGCGATCTTGGTAATTTGTTGAAGATCATTGCTTGCGCCCGTACTAATCTTTCCAAAGAAAATATCTTCACTTGCTCTGCCGCCCAATGTCATACAAATTTGATCCATCAATTGATCTGTGTTGTATAGGTATTGTTCTTTAGGTGTGTATTGAGCATAACCCAAAGCTGCAGTACCTCTTGGAACGATCGTTACTTTTAATAGCGGGTAGGCATGTTCTAAATACCAGCCGCAAATTGCGTGGCCGGCTTCGTGATAGGCAATAATTTCTTTTTCTTCCGGAGAAATGATCTTGTTCTTTTTTTCCAAACCGCCGATCACACGGTCAATTGCATCCTGAAAATCGGACATATCAACCGCATCTTTATTTTTTCTTGCTGCGATTAAAGCCGCTTCGTTGCAAACGTTTGCAATGTCCGCTCCTGCAAAGCCCGGGGTTTGTTCTGCCAGTTTATGAATATCTAGTGTTTCAGAAATCTTAATAGTTTCTAAATGCACTTTGAAAATTGCTTCACGGCCAACAAGATCCGGACGATCGATTGTGATCTGTCTGTCAAATCTACCCGGACGTAATAAGGCGCTGTCTAATACATCTGGTCTATTAGTTGCTGCCAATATTATGATACCAAGGTCTGTTCCAAAACCATCCATTTCAACCAGCAATTGATTCAAAGTATTTTCTCTTTCATCATTGCTCATCATCATGTTCTTACCTCTTGCTCTACCTATTGCATCGATCTCATCAATGAAAATAATACATGGCGCTTTTTCTCTTGCTTGTTTAAATAGATCACGCACACGGCTGGCACCAACACCCACAAACATCTCAACAAAATCACTACCACTTAAACTGAAGAAAGGCACCTGCGCTTCACCTGCAACAGCTTTCGCTAATAATGTTTTACCTGTACCGGGAGGGCCGATCAACAAAGCTCCTTTAGGAATTTTACCACCTAAAGCTGTATATTTTTTAGGGTTTTTTAAGAAATCAACAATTTCCATTACTTCAACTTTCGCTTCATCCAAACCTGCAACATCACCAAAGTTGATATTTACCCTTGTTGTTTTATCAAATAAAGTCGCTTTTGATTTTCCGATATTGAATATACCTCCAGGGCCGCCACTGCCACCGCCACCGCCGCCAACTTTGCGCATCATCAATACAAATAATAATCCTATCAATAAGATTGGCAATAAGGTTGAGATCAATTGGCCGAATAATTCGCCTTCATCATCCGGAGAATCCGGTACTTGTGCAACAGTTGGATTGGCCTGATAAAAACCAATCATTTGTTCAGCAAATGTTTTATCATCCACGATACTGAAAAAAAGTTGTGGTTCAGCTGTTTTAATAGCTGCTGCATACCCGTCTTTACCGAGAATACTTGTGTATAAGGCTGCTTTTTTCTTTAAGCTATCTGCATTTAAAAAGATACGAACAATTTTCTTGTTCCGTATTGTTTTAATTTTTTCTACATCACCTTGCTTCACCATAGCAGTAAACTTCACCTGGTTAGTTTCGCCGGCGTCTATATTAACTGAATTTTGAAGAAATGTATAACCTACTATAGCGGCGAATATCAAGCCATATATCCAATAAATATTAAAGCGGGGTCTTATATTTTTAGGCTGATTATCGTCTGGAGGAGTGTTTTCTGGATTTGGTTTTCTGTTAAATCCCTGTGGTTTGTATGCCATACTGTGTGCTAATTATTTGTTGATTGGTTATCTTTTGATAACGTTTTGAAGTTAGTCTTTATGTTCCATTGATGATGAATCGCTCCACATTTCTTCCAGGCGATAAAATTTTCTTGGCTCTGGAAGCATTACGTGTATTACAACATTCACGTAATCTATCAGTATCCATTGTTGCGCCTGTCTGCCTTCGTGTTTGTAAGCGATCTCGCCACATTTTTCCTTTATATCGAATTCAATAAAATCTGCTATGGCTTTTAGCTGTGTGCTATTACTTGCTTCGCAGATAATAAAAAAATCAGCAACTGCTTCAGGAATTTTGCGCAGGTCGAGACTAATAATATTCTCGCCCTTTTTCTCCAAAATGGCACCGATGATCGTTTTAAAAATTTTGCTGTTTCTGGTTATGCGCGTGATGCTTTTTTTGCGACTGTCCAATACTGTAAGATTATTCAAATTTGTTATTGTTTTTATTTTATTATTTCATCTATTGCTACATTCATAAACCTCTTGTTTTTTTAGGTTATTGCCTGTAGCTTGCAAGTATACTCAAAAGTACTATTTCTTTACTAATGATTTCTATTAAGCCTTCGGGCAATTTTTCTTTTACAATTTTGGATAGCGTGGATAGTACCAACAACTATGCCATGGCTAAAGCTCATGCAGGATTGGCGAAGCACGGAGATGCTTTTTTTGCCCTTACACAAACAAATGGAAAAGGACAGCGAGGAAAACAATGGCAAACAGGACAAGGAGAAAACATCGCAATCAGCATTGTGATTGACCCAGAGCCATTACAACAACAACAGCAATTTTATTTATCGGCATCAATAGCGTTAACCTGTTTCGATTTTTTTAACAAATATGCAGGCGATGAAACCAAAATAAAATGGCCAAATGACTTGTACTGGCGTGACAGAAAGGCAGGAGGCGTTTTGATCGAGACAGTATTTAGAGGCAAGGATTGGAAATGGGCAGTGGTAGGGATTGGCATCAATATTAACCAGGTAAAGTTTAGCAATGAATTAAAGAACCCAGTTTCTTTAAAACAGATAACGGGAAAAAGTTTTGATGCGGCTGAATTAGCCAAAGAACTTCATTTATTGGTAATGAAACGAGTAACCAAGCTTACTCAAGAACCATTTGATATTTTAATAGATTTAATAGAAGAATACAATCAATGTCTATATAAATTGAATGAAAAAGTAAGACTGAGACATAACAATGAAATAATTGATGTTGTCATTAATAATGTTAATGCTACAGGGCAATTATTGGCTACAGATACATTACAAAAGCAGTTTAATTTTGGCGAGGTTGAGTTTTTGATAGGAGAGTAACCTATTTATTTTTGTTATTTGTACAAATATTATTAATCTTTACTCCTAATTAAAAAGGTATTTCCTCAAAAATTTTTAAAATTAAAACTACTTCTATGGGATTTTTAAAAGAATTTAAAGAGTTTGCTATCAAAGGCAATATTGTTGATCTTGCCGTTGCTGTTGTTATTGGCGCAGCATTTAGTGCCATTGTTGCTTCTTTAGTAGATGATGTAATTACACCACTACTTTTAACTCCGGCTTTAAAGGCTGCTCACGCTGCCAATTTGAACGAACTTGCCTGGGGTGCTGTTAAATACGGATTGTTTTTAGCTGCGATCATTAAATTCGTATTAGTCGCTATTGTTCTTTTTATGGTAATAAAAGGGATAAACGTTATTATGAAAAAAGAAGCTGCGGCACCCGCAGCTCCTTCATCTACGGATAAATTATTAATGGAAATAAGAGATTCATTGAAAAAATAGATCTCAAGAATTAACTTTTACTGAACTGCAACTAATTAATATAGTTGCAGTTTTTTTACCACTTACCAATAAACTTTACAATGAAAAAACTTCTTATTTTTTCTTTAATTATTACATCAGGCTTTACTATACAAGCACAGGATCTTAGCAAAGACGTTCAAAATACTTTCTCAAAACCAACTCATCCGGATGGTGATACAACGCGCAATAAAGAGGGTTGGTTAAAAGGGGCTGTTATCAGTCTTAATGCAACACAAATAAGTAATAGCAACTGGTTAGCTGCCGGTGGGGATCAATTTTCTCTTACTGCGGCGGCTTCATTAAGTGCTTTTGCCAGTAAACGCTGGAACAAAATAACCTGGGGTAATACTTTGGATGCCAGTTATGGCGTGGTAAATACAACAACATTAGGTGTACGTAAAGTAAATGACCGGATCGATTATGTTACCAAATTAGGGTATGAGCCAAAGAGCTGGAAAAATCTTAAAATTTCTTTGCTAGGACAGTTTCGCTCACAGTTCACAGATGGATATGACTATAATTATTTTGGCACAACTACAAAAAGAAGAAACTCCGGTTTCTTAGCCCCAGCTTATGTTGTATTGGCTCCAGGTATTGATTGGGTACCAAAGCCCTGGATATCTGTATTTGCTTCACCAGCCGCCACAAGATGGACGATCGTAACAAATGATCCTTACAGCTACGAAAATGGTGGCGAATTTCCTGATGCAAGTAGTCCTACAGGTTATGATAAAGAAACACCGTTGGCCACATTATATGGCGTAGATACTTTAAAGAAGGTTAAAACTGAATTTGGTGCATTTGTAACGATCAGTATGAGAAAGGATATCTTTAAAAATGTGAAATATATAGGCAGGGTAGATCTATACACTAATTATATGGGTAATGCTGCTGACGTAAGCATTCTTTCTACTAACCAGTTTTTACTGAAAGTGAATAAATGGCTACAGGTTACGTATGAAATTGACTTTTTGGATGATGATAATATCAAAAATCCGAGCCGACCAACACATGCGGAAGGTTTGCAGGTTTTATCCACACTGGGTGTAGGTTTTGCAGTTAAATTGTAATATCTCTTAACTTATTTATACATTTGTCTCCCGCCATGGCGGGAGATTTTTATTTCTAAATTTTTTCAGTGAACGCTCCTACATATCAAATAAAACTCGACCTGTTTGAAGGCCCATTTGACCTTTTGCTATTCTTTATTGAAAGAGATGAGCTGGATATTTACAATATTCCTATCACTAAGATCACGAATGACTTTCTTGATTTTATTCATAGTTCTGAAAAGTTGAATATTGAATTGAGCAGCGAGTTCATTTTGTTCATCAGCACTTTAATGCGCATCAAGGCAAAAATGTTGTTGCCACGTAAAGAGATCGATGCTTTAGGAAATGAAATTGATCCAAGACAAGAATTAATTGATAAGATATTAGAATACAAAAAGTTCAAAGAAGCTTCTACACAAATGGCTGAGATGGAAGCGCTGAGAATGATGGTAGTAAAGCGTGGTAACCTTCAAAAAGAGTTATCAATGGTGGGCGAAAATGCAGGAGAAGGAACGGAGATACAGGCTGTTACGCTGTTTAAGCTGATGAAAGCCTTTGAAAAAGTTGTTCAAAGATTACATGATAAAAACCACAAGCCGGTCCATACAGTTGTTCAGTATGAATACACAATGGAAGGAAGCCGTGAGTTTATGTTAGATACCTGCAGATTAGCAAAGACAGTTTCTTTCGAAAAACTGTTTGAAACTTGCGAAAATCGTATTCACGCGATCTTTCTTTTTTTAAGTATGCTTGAGTTGACGCAAATGAAATTTTTGATGCTATCGATCGGTGAAGGAAGAAATAATTTTATTGTTGAGTATAATGAAAACCGCGAAGAAGATAATAGTGAGATATTGCCTTATGATGATATGACTTCTTTTTAATTTTTATTTCACGCAAAGATGCTAAGATAATTAAGCCGCAAAGTTCATCTTTGCGGCTTTTGTATTTAACTTTTATGCTTTGCGTGAAATTTTTTATTTGTCATGCTGAGGAACGAAGCATCTTATTCTTGCATAAAAGCGTGCAGGTACTAGAATTAGATTCTTCGCTACGCTCTGAATGACAAAGAGTAAGAGAGCCAAGCACTATCCAACGGCATAGCAACTATATTGTCGAAATGTCAGCTATTTGCCTGCTGGCACTCGTTTTGACATTTATTACTCAAAAAAGGAAACATAAATCATGAAAACAGTAATACAAAAAGCAGCCGACAGAGGTAGTGCCAATCACGGTTGGTTAAAAGCAAATTATTACTTTAGTTTTTCGGGATATAACAATCCTGAAAAAGTTCACTTCGGATTATTAAGGGTTTTGAATGATGATCATATTGCAGGCGGTGGTGCTTTTCCAACGCATCCACATGATAATATGGAAATTGTAACAATACCGCTAAGTGGTGCTATACATCATAAAGACAGTACAGGTGGCGAAGGCGTTATTAAAACAGGCGATGTACAAATTATGAGTGCCGGTAGCGGTGTGCAACATTCTGAAAGCAACGATTCAAAAACAGAACCGATCAATTTGTTTCAGTTATGGGTTTATCCTAAAGTAAGAAATATTACACCTCGCTACGATCAACGTACGTTTTCTTTATCCGACAGAATTAATAAATGGCAATATGTAGTAAGTCCGAATGAAGCAGACGGCGGCTTGTGGATCAACCAGGATGCACGTTTTGCTTTAACAAAAGTAGAAGCAGGAAAAGAGATCAGTTATACAAATGCTTTTAAAGGCAATGGAGTTTATGTAGTCGTAATAAAAGGGAAAGTAAACATTAATAATATTGAATTAGGCACAAGAGACGCATTAGGTATTTCCGAAACAGATACGTTTACCATTACTGCAAGCGAAGATGCAGAATTGTTAGCCGTAGAAGTTCCAATGGATTTCAACGATTAGTTTTGGTTTTTGGTGTTTAAATACAACCACTGGGCACTTGTGCTTAGTGGTTTTTTTATTTAAGCTACCTTTGCACATCATTTACTAATTATGACTTTCGACGAATTAAATTTAAACACCCCATTATTAAGCGCTTTGGATGATCTGGGTTATCGCAATCCAACTACAATTCAGCGTAAGGCTTTTTCTGTGATAATGTCTGGCGTTGATGTATGTGGTATTGCACAGACAGGAACCGGTAAAACATTTGCGTATTTATTGCCAGTGCTTCGCCAATGGAAATTCTCGAAAGATAAAGATCCGCAGATATTAATTATTGTACCCACAAGAGAATTAGTGGCACAAGTTGTAGAAGCAGTGAAAGAATTAGGTGTTTATATGAGTATTGATGTGGTAGGTGTTTATGGTGGTGTAAATATTAAAACACAAGTATCGCGTGTTGAAGAAGGTGTTGACGTATTGGTTGGTACACCCGGCAGATTATACGATATCATGCTAACCGGCTCTTTGAAATTAAAGACAATTAAAAGAGTTGTAATAGATGAGGTGGATGAAATGCTGAATCTTGGATTCAGAACACAACTAAAAAATATTTTAGATCTACTTCCACCGAAAAGACAAAATTTAATGTTTTCTGCAACCATCACAGATGATGTGGAAGCATTGATGGATATTTATTTTAATGATCCGGTAAGAATTGAAGCTGCACCAACGGGAACACCGTTAGAAAATATTATACAGATTGGATATGAGGTTCCGAACTTTTATACCAAAGTAAATTTGTTAGAATTGTTGTTGACGGAAGATGCGGATATGACGAAAGTATTGGTATTTGCTGCAACAAAAAAACTAGCAGATGAATTATACGAACAGCTGGCAGAAAAATTTCCTGACAAGGTTGGCGTAATACATTCTAACAAAGAACAGAACCATCGTTTCAATACGGTGAAACAATTTCAGGAAGGTAATTATAGGTTCATTATTGCAACAGATATTATTGCACGTGGTTTGGATATTGCAGAAGTTACACACGTTATCAATTTTGATACACCGGAAGTTCCCGAAAGTTATATTCACAGAATTGGTAGAACCGGACGTGCTGATAAAAAAGGTATTGCCATTACTTTTATTGCGGATAGAGAAACAGAAAATAAAGAAAGGATCGAGGCATTGATGAATTATACCATTCCTAAAAAAGCATTGCCGCAAAACTTAGTGATATCGGATGTATTAACAGAAGACGAGAAGCCAAAAGTTTTCATGAAGATCATTAAGTTGAAAGCACCTGAAGCTGCTGGTCCTGCTTTTCACGAAAAATCTGCCAAGAACCAAAAGGTAAATTTTATTGTGAAGAAGAAAGACAGGATGATGAAAAAATACGGTAAGCCAATTACACGCGGACAGAAGAAGAAAAAATAATAAGTCAAAAGTTAACCCATAATTTTAACCGCAAAGTACGCAGAGAAACCGCAAAGATTCGCAAAGGGCCTTTGCGTTTTCTTTGCGGCCAACTTAGCGCTCTTTGCGGTTAATAAAAAAGAAACGATGAGTAAACGGTTATTATTACAATTCATTTTTTTATTGTTATCGCTTTCTTCATTTGCGATCAGCGATTCTATTCCCTACACAAAAATTATTGTCTACATTACAGCCGATAGCTCTAACTTAAGACTAACACCAACGGATACGCTCGGATTTCATTTCTTCGGACAACCATTAGAAAGCGAACCTTGCATTTTTGTTGATTCTTCAAAAACCTTTCAAACATTTGTTGGTATTGGCGGCGCATTAACAGATGCCGCCGCAGAAGTATATTTCAAATTGCCTAAATCAGTAAGGAAGCAATTCATGCAGGATTATTATGATCCTGAAAAAGGGATTGGTTATACATTAGGTAGAACAAATATTGCCAGCTGCGATTTTTCTTCGAAAAGTTATAGTTATGTAAAAGAGAATGACACTACATTAAAAACATTCAGCATTGCGCACGATAAAAAATACCGGATACCATTTATAAAAGATGCCATCGCAGCTGCGGGAGGACGCCTTACTTTATTTGCATCTCCCTGGAGCCCGCCGGCCTGGATGAAAGATAACCATGATATATTGCATGGCGGTAAATTATTACCGAGTTGTTATCAAAGCTGGGCAGATTATTATGTACACTTTGTAAATGCATATAAAAAAGAAGGCATACCCATTTGGGGACTAACCATACAAAATGAACCCATGGCTATACAGCGATGGGAATCTTGTATTTATACTGCAGATGAAGAAAGAAATTTTATAAAATTTTATCTCGGCAAAACGTTGTGGAGCGCAGGCCTCGATAGCATACATTTAATTGCCTGGGATCATAATCGCGACCTTATGTATCAACGCGCCAGCGATGTATTGGATGATACCAGCGCAGCAAAATATGTTTGGGGCATCGGCTATCATTGGTACGAACATTTTAACGGCGCAATGATATATGATAATGTAAAGCGTGTTGCAGAAGCATATCCGCAAACACATTTATTATTTACAGAAGGCTGTGCCGAAAGTTTTGACAGCACTCAGCTCAATAGCTGGAAATTCGGCGAAACTTACGCACGCTCTATGATAGAAGATTTTAACAATGGCACCGTTGGTTTTACCGACTGGAATATTTTGTTAGATGAAAAAGGCGGCCCTAACCATGTAAATAATTTTTGTTTTGCACCCATACATGCCAATACAAAAACAGGAAAACTAACTTACCTCAGCTCTTATTATTATATCGGGCATTTCTCTAAATTTATTCGTCCGGGTGCTAAAAGAATTATTAGCTCCAGCAGTCGCGGGCAATTATTAACAACGGCCTTTATTAATACCGATGGAAAAATTGTTGTGGTAGTAATGAACCAAAGCAATCAAAAATTTACTTATGATCTGTGGATGAATGGACAGGCTAGTTTGATTATTAGTTTGCCGCATTCTATTGAGACGTTGGTGGTGGAATGAAACTAATAATTCCTAACGAAAGCAAATACTTATTCAAAGTATCCATTAATTACATTGTATCTGGTCGTAAAAACATCTTTTTGTGGTAAGGAAGTATTTTCAATAATCGTTTTGATTCTCGCGTCTATATTTTGGAGTAAATAATCATTCATGTTTGATATTTTAATTGGATTATTGGTAAAATCCACGTCACTTAATTGAAATATCCCAAAGGAAAATGCGGAAACAATATAACCATAAGCATAATTATTTTGTACATCTGTAATAGATTCAATGTCCTCTAATTTTATGGATTTGTTTTTTATTTGAGTACAGGCTAAAGTATACAAAATAAAGGCTCCAGAAATGGAGGTTGTCAAAAGCACATTATCTATTATATTATTGGCGAATGATTCTATCTGTTCCGGTTGGCGAGAGTTGCCATAATAAGCTATTACAGCTGTATGTGTTGAATCGACTTTATTTTCAATTATTTTAATCAGATTAGGGATTTCATCAAGTCTATTGTTTAATACCTCTGATATTTCTGATATTTTATTACTTGAAGTATCCAATCTGTTTGCTGCATTGTTTATAGAAGAAATATTATTAGTAAAAGTTGTATTGCTTAAAAAAGAATAACCGATTGAAATTAATCCTAAAATCAAAGACGTAAGTGTTAACGCGAAAGAAACATAATTCACTAATTGTGATTGATTTCCAAATTTTGAAACAATCAATAATATTATGGTGATTATTAGGAATATTATTATGTAAATAAAATGAACTGCATTTTTCATAGTTGTTTTTTTATTTGAGGGATATATAGTTGAAGACTAAGTTACAACTTGTAATAAACTTATCAATACTTTTAAACAACCATTCAACATCAATCTTTCCATCCTCAACATGTAATATCATTGCACAAATATCCAACAGCAATGATCTCATATTTCGGAGCAACGCTTCCACAACTTTCCATTCATAAAATAGGCAGTAAAGTATTAGATGAGCAGGTTACTTTATCTGAACATCCTTTACAAATTGAAGATGATATTTTGAATGACTTGCTGATGCAATATTTTTTGCAGCCTTTCGAAAAAGTAAATGAAGTGTATCGGTTATATCATCCCAATGATGATCTTAACCTGAATGAAGTTTTTCATTTTGCTGAAATGATATTTGCTGATCCGGAGAGCTTTCATAAAAACTCACAACAGATCGCGAAGCATTTATATGATATTTCTACACATCCAAAAATAAAATCCGGCGAATTATATATTGGCTATTTTGAGAACCTGCAAATTGAAGGTGAGCTTTGGCCCGCTATCGGCATTTTTAAATCTGAAACAAAAGAAACCTATTTAACGGTTGAGCAGGAACAAAAACAATTTCAATTGCATTATCAGCAGGAAGCTATCAATATTAAAAAATTAGATAAGGGTTGTCTTATTTTTAATACGGAGCACGAGCAGGGTTATAAAGTTGCCATCATTGATCAAACGAATCGTTCAGAAGCTGTTTATTGGGTAGATGAATTTTTGAAACTAAAAATTCGCAATGATAATTATACACAAACACAGAATGTATTGAGTGCGTATAAAAGTTTTGTTACCACAGAAATGGATGATTCTTTCGATATTTCCAAAGCAGATAAGATCGATCTGTTAAACCGTTCTATCAAATACTTTAAAGAGAAAGATCATTTTGATATGGATGAATTTTCTAACGAAGTGATTTCTAATCCTGAAGGAATAGAAAAATTTAAAACCTTTACAAAAAATTACGAAACAGAATTTGATGCGCCTATCAATAATTCATTTGATATTTCTGATGCTGCAGTTAAGAAACAAGCGCGTGTTTTTAAAAGTGTTTTGAAACTGGATAGGAATTTTCATATCTACATTCATGGTAATAAGGAGTTGATTGAAAAAGGTTTTGATGCAGAAAAGAATATGAGTTTTTATAAGGTTTATTTTAGCAATGAGCAGTAACCCCCTAAATCCCCCTGAAGGGGGACTTTTGGAGTATAATTATTTTAGTGTGCATTCTATTTAATAAGGTGTCAGTTATATCTGCCGGTAAGTCGGAAAGACGTCTTTCCGACTTACCGGCAAAACCTTTCTTGACATGGTGAACGGTTAAAGAATTATCTTGCTCTTAATGATTAACCAATTCGATCTTTTAATAGACTCTTACCTGAATAATAAAATTGGCATTGATGCTAATTTTTTAACGGATGCATTATCTCAGGGACTTCAACAAAATATACGACAATTACAAAGCGATAATTTAATGGTGGCTGCGGGCATTGGAAACAGTGATGTTAAAGACACGCAACAAAAAATGCGCAGCGATACCATTTATTGGATGGACAAAAGCCATGACAATATTTTTGAACAGGAGTTTTTACACCAGGTAGATAATTTTGTAGAGCGATTGAACAGTACTTGCTATACAGGCATTAACAGCTATGAATTTCATTATGCTGTTTATGAAGAGGGTAGTTTTTACAAACGCCATAAGGACCAATTCAAAACAGATAGTGACAGAAAATTCTCACTTATCAATTATTTAAACAATGATTGGCTGGAAGAAGATGGAGGCCAACTATTAGTTTATCAAAATGACACCGTACAAAAAATACAACCGCAATCTCAAAAAGCGGTCTTCTTTAAAAGTGATGAGATGGAACACGAAGTATCAAGATCCAATCGCACAAGAATGAGTATTACGGGTTGGTTGAAGAGAGTTTAATTCTATTAATAACATTGTGATTATCGGGTAAAAAATTTCCCAAACATTCTCTTTCATTCTTATTTCTTCTATTATTCGTATTAAGGCATACTTATTGTTTTCGTTGCAATATGAAAAAGATAAAAATTTTAATTGCTATAGTTGCCTTGCTTATTGCATCGGTAACAACATACGCACAAATTAGTGTAGAAGTAACAGCTTCAATAGCACCTCCACCTTTAGTTGTTTATTCACAACCCCCTTGTCCCGAAGATGGATATATCTGGACTCCTGGTTACTGGGCCTACGGAGATGATGGATACTACTGGGTTCCTGGGGTTTGGGTTTCACCTCCTGAACCTGATTATTATTGGACACCATGTTATTGGGGATTCAATAATGGGATATATGGTTTCTATGCCGGTTATTGGGGTCCGCACATTGGCTTTTATGGAGGTGTTGATTATGGCTACGGCTATGGTGGTTATGGTTATGATGGTGGCAGATGGGAAGGCGGTCATTTTAGATACAATACTGCAGTTACAAATGTGAACAGAGGACGGGTACACAATACATATATAGATAGGTCAGTAGCAAACACAAGACAAATGCGTACACGCACCAGCTTTAATGGTCCGGGTGGAATTACAAGAGAACCAAGACCCGAAGAGCGTGCTGCTATAAATCAACCACATACATCTTTTACACATGCACAAGAAGCGCATCAACAAACTGCGAGACAAAACAGAAATCAGTTTGCGACAGTAAATCATGGAAGGCCGGCAGTTGCCAGCATGAATAAAGTTGGAGGTAGTCGTTTCAATAGTCAGG
>Ga0207027_1011_pt1 | contig 48190 bp, 39 predicted proteins | sample Alteio_BWMinCont_43_FD_153280 | JGI IMG/M metagenome (GOLD analysis project Ga0207027, IMG submission 153280) | Enriched cells from forest soil in Barre Woods Harvard Forest LTER site, Petersham, Massachusetts, United States -... | ecosystem: Environmental > Terrestrial > Soil > Temperate forest >... | reverse complement strand
GCCGAATACTTCTTTCTAGCTTTTCTGCATCCAGTTCCCCCTTTATCAGGTAATCAATGGCACCCGCCTGCATAGCTTCTATATCGATCTTATGGTTGCCTTTTCCTGTTAATAAGATAATGGGATAATCAGAGTGTTTTGCACTGGCTTTGATAAAATCTAATCCTGTTTTTGCACCCAGATAATAATCGACCATGTAAAGGTCATATTCGTTGTTGTGAATATGTTGTAATGCCTCCTCATAATTATAACACCATTCAATAGTGAAGTTGTAGCCAGGGATATATTTAATATATTCACTTGTTATAAAAAAATCATCCTCATCATCATCAATAATTAAAATTTTGCATGGCAAATTATCGTTTATGTTCATGTGCTTAGTATTAGATGAGATTTATAAAGTAGTAGTTAAAAAACTCGTTAACATATAATTAATGGTATTCTTAAAATATTATTTAGTTTATTAATATCTTTCTAAAAAAATTGGGTATGGATGCTATAATATTATTAATTGACGATGATATTGACGATTTGTTACTTTTAAAAGAAGCGCTTCTCTCTATTGATAATAACTGTAGTGTATTAACTGTGCTTGATGGTAATAAAGCATTAGCAGAATTAAAAGAAACCAGAGATAATAATAAAAGATTACCCAATTTGATCGTACTTGATATTAGTATGCCAATAATGGATGGAAGGCAACTGCTTGCTATTTTAAAGAATGAAGAAAAACTAAAGGACTTGCCCATTGTCGTTTTGACTACTTCTTCCAACATATCAGATATTAATTATTGTAAACAATTTGATATAGAACTTATTACAAAACCATTTGAACTTTCTCAGCTATATAAGATCGCGGAAAAGCTCATGTCATATTGTGCACTCTAACTTGTCATTTTTCAACTACCCCCTCTTCAAACTATTAACTCAATTATCCTTCATAATATTTTATATCAAATAGCAAACCAATATTTTTTGCCAAACATTAGCTAGCAGTTTTTCAAAAAAAGCATACAAAAGTTGGTATAAAAATGGTGGGTATATAGATAATTGATGACTGAATAAAAAATTAGAATATAACTGCTAATTGAGATTCAACTAATTGCGAATACATTAGTCATTAATTTTTTCTGAAAGTGGTTTTCACACCTCATCGTGTAGAATAATTTACTCAATAAAATTTTTGTATATAAATAATTTTTTACTTTAATCCCTTTGTATGGGCATACAGCCAAAGATCAAATCTGCTAAAAAAAGTATAGCGAAAGAACTCTTAGTTGCCGAACATGAAAAAAATAAACCGGGCAATCGAAAGATTTTAAACGGTGATTTTGATCATCACTTATCAGATAGTTTTCTTGATAACAGAACGCTGTTAGATGTATTAACCAAAGTTAAGAACGGTGATTTTTCTGCCCGTATGCCGATTGATGAGATTGGTATCAATGGAAAGATATGTGATACATTGAACGATATCATTTCTATGAACGAAAGGATGATGCTTGAATTTACTAAAGCAGGGAACATTATAGGTAAGCAGGGGAAACTAACGCTTAGGATTGATATCCCAAATGCAAAAGGAGAATGGGCAACAGGGGTGGATGCTTTGAACTCTCTGATATCAGATCTGGTACATCCTACCATCGAGATCGCTCATGTTATTAGTTCTGTGGCAAAGGGAAATCTTTCACAGGAAATGCCACTTGAAATTGGCGGCCATGTATTAAAAGGAGAGTTTTCGAGAATCGCTAAAGAAGTAAATGACATGGTAAAACAATTAAACCTGTTTTCGATGGAGGTTACGCGTGTGGCTCGTGAAGTGGGATCGGAAGGAAAATTGGGTGGCCAGGCAAAAGTAAAAGGTGTAGCAGGAGTATGGAAAGATCTTACTGATTCAGTAAATCAAATGGGTAGTAATCTAACTGCGCAGGTAAGAAATATTGCTGAAGTAACAACAGCTGTGGCAAAGGGTGACTTGTCTAAAAAAATTACAGTGGATGTAAAAGGAGAGATCCTTGAATTAAAAAATACCATCAATACGATGGTAGATCAGTTGAACTCTTTCTCTTCTGAAGTTACGCGTGTGGCACTAGAGGTAGGTACTGAAGGGAAACTTGGCGGACAGGCACAGGTAAAAGGTGTTGCCGGAACATGGAAAGATTTAACGGATAGCGTAAACCAGATGGCAAGTAATTTGACGGGTCAGGTGCGTAATATTGCCGAGGTAACAACGGCTGTGGCAAAGGGTGATTTATCGCGACAAATTACAGTGGATGTAAAAGGAGAAATTCTTGAATTGAAAGATACCATTAATACAATGGTGGATCAGCTGAACTCTTTTTCTGCAGAGGTAACGCGTGTTGCGCGTGAAGTAGGTTCTGAAGGAAAACTTGGAGGCCAGGCAAAAGTAAAAGGTGTAGGTGGTGTATGGAAAGATCTTACGGATTCAGTAAATCAGATGGCAAGTAATCTTACGGGGCAGGTACGTAACATCGCGGAAGTAACAACAGCTGTGGCGAAAGGTGATCTATCCAGAAAAATTACAGTGGATGTTAGAGGAGAAATTCTCGAATTAAAAAATACCATCAATACAATGGTGGATCAGTTGAACTCTTTTTCTTCTGAGGTAACACGTGTGGCATTGGAAGTAGGTACAGAAGGAAAACTTGGGGGACAGGCACAAGTAAAAGGTGTTGCGGGAACATGGAAAGATCTGACTGACTCTGTAAATGGTATGGCGAGTAACTTAACAGGTCAGGTACGTAATATTGCGGAAGTAACGACGGCTGTTGCGAAAGGAGATCTATCAAGAAAAATTACGGTGGATGTAAAAGGAGAAATTCTTGAATTAAAAAATACCATCAACACGATGGTGGATCAGTTAAACTCATTTGGATCTGAAGTAACGCGTGTTGCGCGTGAAGTGGGATCAGAAGGAAAGCTCGGCGGACAAGCAGATGTACCGGGTGTTGATGGTACATGGAAAGATTTGACAGATAGTGTAAATATCATGGCGGGTAATCTTACTTCACAAGTAAGAAATATTGCAGAGGTAACAACAGCTGTGGCAACAGGAGATCTATCAAGAAAAATTGATGTGGATGTAAAAGGAGAAATTCTTGAATTGAAAAATACCATCAATACAATGGTGGAACAGTTGAGAAGCTTTGCATCTGAAGTAACGCGTGTTGCGCGTGAGGTAGGTTCGGAAGGAAAACTTGGCGGACAGGCCGCGGTAAAAGATGTGGGTGGTGTATGGAAAGATTTGACTGACTCTGTAAATGGTATGGCGAGTAACTTAACAGGGCAGGTGCGTAACATTGCCGAAGTAACAACAGCAGTTGCGAAGGGAGATCTATCCAGAAAAATTACAGTGGATGTAAAAGGAGAAATTCTTGAATTGAAAAATACCATCAACACGATGGTGGATCAGTTAAATTCATTCGGATCTGAAGTAACACGTGTTGCGCGTGAAGTAGGTTCTGAAGGAAAGCTTGGTGGACAAGCAGACGTACCGGGAGTTGCAGGTACATGGAAAGATCTTACGGACTCTGTAAATAAAATGGCAAGTAATCTTACATCACAGGTAAGAAATATTGCTGAGGTAACAACAGCTGTGGCAAATGGTGATTTGTCGAGAAAGATTGGTGTGGATGTAAAAGGAGAAATTCTTGAATTAAAAAATACCATCAACACAATGGTGGATCAGTTACGTGGTTTCGCATCTGAAGTAACGCGTGTTGCACGTGAGGTAGGTACGGAAGGTAAATTAGGTGGACAGGCAAATGTGCCTGGTGTTGCGGGTACATGGAAAGATTTAACGGATTCCGTGAATCAAATGGCGGGTAACCTTACGGCACAGGTACGTAACATTGCCGAGGTTGCGATCGCGGTTGCGAACGGAGATATGTCCAAAAAAATTACGGTGGATGTGCGCGGAGAGATCTTGCAATTGAAGGAAACATTGAATACTATGGTGGATCAATTGCGTGCGTTTGCATCTGAGGTAACTCGTGTGGCGCGTGAAGTGGGTACGGATGGAAAGCTTGGTGGACAAGCATTTGTACCGGGAGTTGCGGGTACATGGAAAGATCTTACGGATTCCGTGAATCAGATGACTGGTAACCTAACAGCGCAGGTAAGAAATATCGCAGAGGTAACAAAAGCCGTAGCGAGTGGTGACCTTTCAAAAACAGTGGCGATTGATGTGAAAGGAGAAATCCTTGATCTGAAAAATACCATCAATACAATGGTGGAACAGCTGAATTCATTTGCATTCGAGGTAACGCGTGTGGCACGTGAAGTAGGTACAGAAGGTAAATTAGGCGGACAGGCAGAAGTAAGAGGCGTGGGTGGAACATGGAAGGATTTGACGGATTCTGTGAACATGATGGCGTCCAATCTTACTAATCAGGTACGTGGTATTGCGAAAGTGGTAACTGCCGTAGCAACAGGTAATCTTAAACAAAAACTGGCGATCGTTTCACGAGGTGAGGTGGCGCAATTGATTGATACGATCAATGAAATGATTGATACACTGGCTTTGTTTGCGGATCAGGTAACAACAGTAGCAAGGGAAGTGGGTGTTGATGGAAAATTGGGTGGTCAGGCAAGCGTACCGGGAGCTTCGGGTATCTGGAAAAATCTTACAGAGAATGTGAATCAGCTTGCACAAAATCTTACCACGCAGGTTCGTTCGATTTCTGAAGTGGCATCGGCCGTAACAAAAGGAGATCTTACGCGTAACATTCGTGTGGAAGCAAAAGGAGAGGTGGAAGCATTAAAAGATACGATCAACCAGATGATCGCCAATCTAAGAGAAACAACCTTACTGAACCAGGAACAGGATTGGTTGAAATCAAATCTTGCGAAGTTTACCCAAATGTTACAAGGACAAAAAGATCTGAAAACAGTAACACAAAGAATTTTGTCGGAGTTGGCGCAGGTTGTTACGGCACATTGGGGAGCTTTTTATATTTTAAATCAGGAAGAAGAAACACAAGAAGTAAAACTAAATTTATTCTCTTCCTATGGATACAAAGCAGATAAAGGAATACCAATTCAGTTCTCTATTGGTGAAGGGCTTGTAGGACAAGTGGCATACGAAAAAGAACGTATCATCTTATCCAATATTCCAAACAACTATATTAAAATTAATTCAGGACTTGGAAAAGCCAAACCTTCAAACCTTATTATTCTTCCAGTATTATTTGAAAATAAAGTGAAGGCTGTTATTGAACTTGCTTCTTTAGATATTTTTAGTCAAACCCATTTGGATTTCTTAAGTCAGCTTACAGAAAGTATTGGTATCGTATTAAATACGATTGAAGCAAACTCCCGTACGGAAGAATTGCTGACCCAATCACAATCACTGGCGGGAGAATTAAAACAACAACAAGAAGAATTAAGTAGAACGAATGATGAATTGCAGGATAAAGCATTGTTGTTGGTAAAACAAAAAAATGAGGTAGAAGCAAAGAACAAGGAAGTAGAAGAAGCAAGAAGATCATTGGAAGAAAAAGCGGAACAGCTTACACTTACTTCAAAATATAAATCTGAATTCCTTGCAAATATGTCTCATGAATTGAGAACGCCATTAAACAGTTTATTAATTCTTGCGCAACAATTGTATGAAAATGCAGAAGGTAATTTGAATGACAAACAAATACGTTACGCAAAAACAATTCACTCGTGCGGAGATGATCTTATCCAGTTGATCAATGATATTCTTGATCTTTCTAAAATTGAATCAGGATTTATTTCCGCAAATATATCAACGGTACGTATTTCAGAAATTGCCTCTTTTGTGGAAACAACCTTCAAACCTATATCAGAAGCAAAACATCTTCGTTTCACGATTGAAATAGATCCGGAACTTCCAACTTCAATGGAAACGGACATTCAAAGATTAAATCAGATCCTTAAAAATCTTCTTTCCAATTCATTCAAGTTTACGGAAAAGGGCGAAGTAAAATTAAATATATACAATGCTAATAATAGTTGGAAACAAGCCAATACTAATCTTACTGAAGCGAAGACAGTAGTGGCCTTTGCTATTAGCGATACAGGTATTGGTATTCCTCAGGAAAAGCAAAATATTATATTCGAAGCCTTCCAGCAAGCAGAAGGATCTACTAGTCGTAAATACGGCGGTACAGGATTAGGATTATCTATCAGTAGAGGACTAGCAGAATTGCTGGGTGGTACTATTGAATTGGAAAGTAGTTTATCACTGGGAAGTACATTTACTTTATTCCTGCCGATAGAAAATGCATCTGAGAATATAATAAAAGAAGTAAACAGACTCGACACTCCTTACCAGCAACAACTTCAAATAGGAGAAGACAAGGTATCTATAGATTCGCTGCTGAATTCTATACGAGCAACTAACGGAGGCGCTGAGTCTAAAAGCCTGGTAAATGAAATGATAAATGAAACAGGTGATGACAGAGCAAATATTTTGCCTACGGACCTGGTACTTTTAATTGTTGAGGATGATCTCAGGTTTGCTAAGATCATGATAGAGAAGGCGCACAAGAATAACATAAAAGCCGTTGTGGCTGTGAGTTACATTGAAGTGTTTGATTTTATTAATCGTTTAAATCCTGTCGCCATAACGCTTGATGTAAAGTTGCCTGATACAAGCGGATGGAAAGTGCTTGATATGCTTAAGAATGATCTCAACTACCGACATATTCCTATTCACCTTATTTCGGGAGAAGAAAACAGAGTGTTGGCTTTAAAACGAGGTGCACGAAGTTTTCTTTTAAAGCCATTAGGTAATGAAGTATTGGATGATCTATTCGCAGATATTATATCCACCAGTAGAAGCGAGGCAAAGGAAATACTGGTTATAGAAGATAATGAGATTGACTCTTCACAGATCTCAAAAATTATCAAAAACGATAACGTTAATGTAAGTATTGCCGATACAGGTAAAAAAGCGATCCAACAATTAAAGCAAAAAGATTTTGATTGCATTATTATGGACTATACGTTGCCGGACATATCTGGTATTGATATGGTAAGTAAAGTAAGTGAAGCCAAGAAAAAATTGACGCCTGTTATTGTTTATTCTGCAAAAGATTTTGATAAAAAAGAATTGGCACAGATCAATCAGATATCCAATACGGTTTTATTAAAAGGGGTTAATTCTTTGGAACATTTATTGGAAGAAACTGTTATACATCTTAATCAAAAACACAGAGATCTGCCACCGGAAAAACAGCGTATTATAGAAAATATGCGTATTAAAGATGATATACTTACCGGTAAAAATGTGTTGGTAGTCGATGATGATGTAAGAAATTTATTCGCCTTAACAACAGTTTTTGAAAGGTTAAATGTAAATGCAATTACAGCCGAAAGTGGCAAAGAAGCAATTGAAATAATTAATAGCGGTAGCCCAAAAATTGATATGGTATTAATGGATATTATGATGCCTGAAATGGATGGGTATGAAACAACTCAAAAAATAAGAAGAGAGCATACCAATAATTTATTACCGATCATAGCAGTTACGGCCAAGGCCATGAAAGGGGATAGGCAAAAATGTATTGAAGCCGGTGCATCTGATTACATTACTAAGCCGTTGAAAATAGATCAGTTGCTCTCTTTAATGCGTATTTGGTTTTATAAATAAATATAATTCATGAAGCAAAAGATTCTTTTAGTTGATGATCGGGAGGATAATCTTTTTTCGATGGAAACCATATTGGAAGCGGATGGGTATGAGTTAGTAAAAGCAAACTCAGGAAGACAAGCGTTAAAAATATTATTGTCGGAATTTAATTTTGCATTGATATTAATGGATGTAAAGATGCCAAATATGAATGGCTTTGAAACCGCTGCATTAATTTATGAAAGAGAAAAACTAAAACACATCCCAATAATTTTCATAACAGCCAATAGTTATGGAGATGATCATATATTTCGTGGGTATCGTTTAGGCGCGGTCGATTATATATATAAACCGATCAATCCGGAATTGCTGCGCATTAAAGTGGGTGTGTTTGTTGATCTCTATACAAAAAATTACCTGCTGCAGGCCCATGAGCAAAAGTTAATAGTGATCAATAAGAGTCTTGAAAATGAAATTCATGAAAGAAAGGTATCAGAAGAAAAAGTTGTTGAATTGAATCGCCAACTACTCGAAAGTGTCCAACGATTAGAAACGGTAAATAAAGAATTAGATCGTTTTGCGTTTATGTCATCACATGATTTACAAGAGCCACTAAGAAAGATCAGAATTTATAGCGATTTTCTTTTTGTAAAACGAAAAGAAATGCTTGATGAAGAAGCCATAAAATATGTTCAGCGAATTCAGAATTCAGCGGAACGCATGCAGAATTTGATAAAAGACATACTTGAGTTTTCTAAAATATCCAATAGTCCGGCCAGTTTAATAAAGACGGATCTTAACGTATTAGTGAAGGAAGTTTTATTCGATATACAAGATACCATTAATGCGAAAAAAGCTCAGGTTATTGTAGGAGATCTACCTCAATTGGAGGTTATACCAGGGCTATTCCGGCCTCTCCTTTCCAATTTAATAGGGAATGCATTAAAGTATTCCAAAAAGGAGATACCTCCTGTGATTAATATTTATTCTGAAGTTAGTATGAATATGGATAAGAGAGATGGCGCTGTTAATAATTTAACGACTACTCCATTTTGTCGAATTTATATTCGAGATAACGGTATAGGATTCGATCAAAGATATGCGGAACAAATATTTGATATGTTTAAAAGATTACATGGTAACAGCGAGTATGAAGGAACAGGTATAGGTTTGGCTTTGTGTAAAAGAATTGTAGAAAAACATAATGGATACATATCAGCTTTAAGCAAAGACAGCCATGGTACAACTTTTATTATTTCATTACCTTTAAGCACAATTAATAATGTGCATAAGAATGAACAGGTTTATCAACTGTTGAATAAATAGGTTCTACATTTTGTAATCACTTTAATCTTGATGGCTATGCTAATACCCAATTAACAAATGAATCATCCTATAGTTATAGATCTCATCACAAATCAGATAATATTGAGCTGAAATCACAAATTAAAGACCGATACAATGGAAAGTTTATAGAGAACAGAAAGTGAAATTTGTAGAATGAATGAGTGTGGTATTAATGCGATGACATTTTTCATTTACTAATCTGTTACTAATTTCGATAAAATTTACAAGAATCAATACATTTTATTTTCTATCGAAAAATTGCCTTCATGCAATTGCCATGCATTATACGGTGCTTACATTCATTATCACATTAGAAAAAAACTAAAAATATAATATGAATTTTTTCAAAATCAAAACAAGCTGGTCAAACGCAGAACTGATAGTATTAAAAGTCTGTATAGCTACTGCGTATATTTTAGTGGGAACTTATTTTCATCGTTTTTTTAGGCATTATTATATTCCGGTTCTTGTAATATTTGGAGTTACAGTTATTTGGTCAGTTTACTTATGGGTAACTAAAATGAAAATTAAAAAGGAAGGTTGAAAAATAATGCATTAATATTATATATACTATAAAAACAATTCCCGGTGACTACCTTCACCGATGCTAGTCTTCCAAAGAATGCTTGAGTCTAATCATGTAGCCAGTTTCATAACTGGCAAGTAACGAGCAGTTGAACATTTATTCTTAGGCGCCATTAAATATTCTGCAAATCTGTGCTAGGCAGAGTTCTTCAAAAATAAACCAGAGGTAAAACCTAAAATTACTTTTAATCTGCGCTTTATGAAAACTGGTATGGATTTAGTACTCATTACTTATGAAAGATCAAATATTCATAATTAATATAAACTGCATTCTGTCTTCATGCATAAACATGTTTTTACATAAATTTTAATATAATGGAAAATAATACAGGGAAATCTAAAAAAGGGTTGTTAGAACATTTTGCTTTAAATGTTACTAAGGCTGCGGGAAGTAATATTGCTTTTATATTAGCATTCTTATCTGTTGTTATATGGCTTATAGCAGGAGCTTTTTTTCATTATTCAGAAAACTGGCAAATGGTATTTAGTACCGGTATCACCATTGTTACTTTTTTAATGGTATTCTTAATTCAAAAATCTCAAAATAAGGATTCTCTTGCCATACAATTAAAATTGAACGAATTAGTTGCAGCACATGAATTTGCAAGTAATAGATTAGTCAACGTTGAAGATATGACTGAAGATGAATTAAAGATCATTCAGAAATATTATAGCAAATTAAGTGATTTCGCAAAAGATGAAGAAAGCTTACAACAATCCCACTCTATAGATGAGACTCATAAAGAGCATGATTTGAAGAAGGAAATGGAAAAAGAATTAGAAGAAGAGTTGAAAAAGTAATCGCATCTAATATAATCGATCAATGATTGATATAATTTCCTATTGTTCTAAATCAGAGAGCAGATTATCGGACATACGAAATTATTAAAATAGGTAAGTTCAGAAACAGAGTATGGTGCAGTTCCCATATCCCATATGGAGTAAATGACTCTACGATTTGCTTTTTGATTAATTCGAATTCCTTAAAATTAGCTTGAGATATTTGTTGGTAACTGTGTATATAAAGGTGGCACAGTTTTATCATTTACCATAAGGATTCATAACGATAGTTATTATATACTAATAATTGCCCTTCTCAATCAAATACAAAAAACAGATTCTGAACTAATCTTCGGGAATACTGTCCTTTCTCAGCTTTATTAAAATGAAAAAATGAAAAAAAAATCTGTTGATACCAAGAGTATCCTATTACGCATGCCTTGCATTGACCATTTTAAAATGTTTATTGGTAAGTGGCCCGTACTATTTTTATCGATCCTTTTTATTACCGGATGCCATAAAGATCGAGGAACGATTAATAGTAGTAATGTTAGCCCCCAAGTAATTTCAACTAATCCTATAACTAATTCTTCAAATGCAGATCTTAACAGGAAGATCACAGCGTCTTTTAATGAAGGAATGAATCCTTTAACTATTACTACTGCCACTTTTGTTTTGAAACAAGACTCAACAATAGTTTCAGGTGTAGTTACTTATAGCGGTACTACTGCTGTATTTTCACCTTCAAGCAATTTGTTGCCGAATACAACATATACAGCTACTATTACTACAGGAGTCAAAGATTCTACGGGTGTTGCATTACAAAGTAATTTCACATGGAATTTTACTACAGGAATTTCACTTGATGTAACAGCTCCAACGGCTATTTCTACAGACCCGGTTAATACTTCTACATCAGTAATACTTAATACAAAGATCGCTATAACATTTAGTGAGCCAATAGACCCTTCGACTATTAATACTACAACATTTATTCTTACTCAGGGGACAAGCGCTATTTTAGGTATGGTAACATACACAGATACAGCGGCTATTTTTTCTCCATCAGTTAATCTTGCCCCTAACACTACTTATACAGCTACCATTACGACAGGAGTAAAGGATCTTGCAGGCAATGCACTTGCAAATAATTATGTGTGGAGTTTTACAACAGGGAAATCAGTATCAGCACCATCTTTAGGAAGTGTTTCTATTTTTGGAGGCTTTGGAGGTAGTGCAGGCGTAACCAATCAAGGATTGAATACTATAATAAATAATGGAAGTATTAGTACAACAGGCGCATCTACTTTAGTAACAGGTTTTCATGATGGAACAACAGGAGATGTTTATACTGAAACACCTCTTAACAAAGGTGATGTAACCGGCAGAATTTATACTGCACCTCCTGCTCCTGGGAATGCGACTTCTTTTTCAATTGCAAAGCAAGCTTTGTTGGATGCAACAAGCGCTTATAATAGTATTTCTCCCGCTTCAAAACCCGGAGGTACTGACCCCGGTGCAGGTGAATTAGGGGGCTTGACTTTAGCTCCCGGTATTTATAAATCTGCAAGCGGAACTTTTAAAATAACAAACGGAAATCTTACGCTTGATGCCATGGGAGATGCGAATGCGGTGTGGATATTTCAAACAGCTTCAGGATTAACAGTGGGTATCGCAGGACCGGCAGGTGCGCGTAGTGTTACAATGATAAATGGCGCATCGCCTAATAACGTATTTTGGTATGTAGGTTCTGCAGCAACTATTAATGGATCAGGCGGAGGCGTTATGGTAGGAACTATTATTGCTTCTGCAGGAGTAACTTTTTCTACTGCCGGCAATTCCGTTCAAACAGTACTGAATGGCAGAGCAATTTCTTTACATGGATCAGTTACAATGGTGAACACAACTATCAACGTTCCTTAAGCGATAAGAATTTATCTTATTATAAAGATGAATCTATTTGAGATAATAGCTAAGCAATAAATTAATACCCTCCGTCTGTAAAACGGAGGGTATTAATTTTGATAGAACTCTCGCACCTGTGAATGAGATCGATGATTTTCTTTTTCTCTAACTATTAAATTAGAGACATTTCTCCGGCATACATCGCACATTTATAACAAGCTTCCGCGGATATTTCACAATGTTCCATGTCGCGGTGTTTTTCGCATTCATCAGCACATTTCTTACATATTTCTCCGCACTCTCTCAATAAATAATGGCTTTGTTCAGAATCTCTTGAAAGTAGAGAAGCGGTGAGGCGGCAAATATCTGCGCAGTCGATATTCAACTTTATGCAGGGAACCATCATTTTAATATTTTCTTCATTGAGGCATGCTATTGCACATTGGTTACATGCTGTTACACAATCATTAAGCATATTGATTAATGCCGTATTTTTTTCGTAGTTCATAGATATAGTTTTAAGATTAAAAAACACTATTTGGATATTTTTATCTCCGAAATAATCGTGCCGTTTTATTTGCTTTTATAATTTGATATCTAATTGATATTCAATGTTAGAGGTTAGAAACAGAAAGTGAAATGTATAGTTTGTATTGATAATTGAGTATGTAATACATTTTAACTCAGCTGATATAGGCTCATTATTTTTTTGTATTTTTAAATATAATCGTAATATTGCAATATAATGGGAGCAACAAAGACAGATCTATTCAGTAAAAAGCAAAATGACTTGGCTACTATGGCAAAGGCAATAGCGCATCCTGCTCGTATTGCTATTTTGCAACAACTTATTAAAACTAACTCATGTATATGTGGTGATTTAGTAGAGGATCTAGGATTGGCTCAACCTACTATATCGCAACATTTAAAAGAGTTAAAGAATGCCAATTTAATACAAGGCAAAATTGAAGGAGCAAGTGTTTGTTATTGTATTAATCCTAAAACATGGAAACAATACCAACAATTTTTCAGTGATTTATTTACAGATGTAAAAATTATTTCAGAAAAAGAGTGTTGCTAATTTTTTTCTCTGAAGTAACGTAATATCGCAATAACACAATTAAATTATAACGAAATGAAATTATCAGAAATCAAACAATATCTAAATGAGGTTGATGCTGTAAACTTCCAACTTCCAAACGGGGAATTTGTTCCAGAATATTTTCATGTTACAGAAATTGGTCTTATAACAAAGAACTTTATTGATTGCGGTGGTACCGTTCGAAATGAAAAGGTTGCCAACTTTCAATTATGGAACGCAAATGATCTTGAGCATCGGTTAAAGCCTAAAAAATTACTCAATATTATTGCGCTTTCTGAAAAAGTATTAGGTATCGAGGATTTAGATATAGAAATAGAATATCAATTAGAAACTATTGGTAAGTATGAATTAGGATATAATGGAAAAGACTTCATACTGATCGCTAAACAAACGGCTTGCTTAGCACAAGATACTTGTGGCACTCCATCTGCAAAACGAAAGGTGTTATTATCAGAATTACAAACTGCAGATCAAAGTTGCTGTACACCTGGTGGAGGTTGTTGCTAATTTAAAAAACATTCAAAAATAATAATAAAATGAAAATTGCATTATTCAGTGACATTCACGCAAACCTTCCGGCCTTACAATCATTTTTTAAAGATGTAGATAGTCGTAATCCTGATTCCATCTATTGTTTAGGTGATCTGGTTGGCTACAATATTTGGCCAAATGAAGTAGTGAGCGAAATTAGAAATCGTAAAATACCAACCATAGCTGGTAATTATGATTTTGGAATTGGCCGCATGTCAAATGAATGTGGCTGTGCTTATAAAACAGATCATGAAAAAGATAATGGTAATGTATCTATTTCTTTTACCAATTCAATAATGAGAGATGAGGAAAGAAAATATCTACGAACACTTCCTGCACATATAAAAGTAGAATTTCAATTAAATGAGGATAAGCTAAACTTATTATTGGTACATGGCAGTCCTAGAAAAATAAATGAATATCTTTTTGAAGATCGTGAAGAAAAAAGTATGCTTCGCATTATGGAACAAGCTGATGCCGATATTATGTGTTTTGGCCATACACATAAACCATATCATCGCATTTTAAATTCAGGTATTGATGGACAAGATCATTTTCGTCATGCCATTAACATTGGTTCCGTAGGTAAGCCTAAAGATGGTAATCCAGAAGGTGGTTATGTAATGATCACCATAAATGATAATAGCTCTGTTTTAGACAAAGACAGTATTCAAGTAGAATTTATTCGTTTTAATTATGATATAGAAACTGCTGCCAAAGCTATAGAAGATAGTCCGTTACCAAATGAATTTGCAGATATGTTGCGCAGAGGGTTTTAACCTTATAATAAAATGATCATGAATTTTCGAACCGAATTATATTATTCAAAAGAGCATATATTTATCGGCAATGGATTATAAAAAAGTGGTGAACTGAATTATGAAAAAATACATTGCCGAACTTATTGGAACCTTTGCCTTGGTCTTCTGTGGTACAGGTGCAATTATCATAGATCAGCAAACTAACGGACAAGTTGGTCACGTGGGTATTGCGATAACTTTTGGACTGATAATAACAGCAATGATCTATGCTTTTGGTGATAAGTCCGGGGCTCACTTTAATCCTGCTGTAACTATTGCATTTTCGTTAGCAGATCTTTTTTCAAAAAAAGAGATCCTGCCATATATCATTTCACAGATCATTGGCGCATTCATCGCGTCGATACTTTTAAAGTTATTATTTCCGGCTAATTTGAATTTGGGTGCAACACTACCGGCAGGTTCAGATTTGCAATCATTCATTTTGGAAATTGTGCTTACATTTTTTTTAATGCTTGTTATCTTATTCACTTCACAGGGTTCAAAAGAAACAGGTGCTATTGCAGGACTTGCTATTGGAGGAACAGTTTTATTGGAAGCAATGTTTGCCGGACCAATTTGTGGAGCATCTATGAATCCTGCGAGAAGTTTGGCTCCTGCAATTATATCAGGCAATTTATCTACACTTTGGATTTATATAGCTGCTCCAATTTTAGGTGCTGCATTTTCCACATTTGTTTGGCTAAAAATAAAATGATCAATAAAAAGAACTTAAGATTCTTAGAATTGAATATATAAGCTTATTAAAATAATATGCTATTAAATGATAAAATATTTAAGCCATAGAAAAATTATATCCTATTTCTTGATCATGCTGTCAGCTGGTGTATTGGTCTTTATACTGTCTCGTATAACAGTGGCCCAATTAATTAATTTCTCCTTCTGATCTGTAGTAAGTATTGCATAACGATGAATCAACGTATAGGATGATAATGGCATTTTATCTGATTGGATCTCTTTAATTAATCCATCCAGCTTTTTATATTTTTTTCGAATAGAATAAGATACGAATTCCGAAAAATTCAATGCTCTTTTCCCTTCTTTTACATGGTGATTTAGCCACCATGCTATTGGCTGAATGTTATTATACCATGGGTACTGGGTATTATTACTATGACAATCATAGCAGCTTGTTTTCAATATCTGATGTATACTGTCGGGTATAATATAAATGGTACTAATATCATTCTTATATATTGATATGTCAGTCGAAATGTTTTTTGTAGGATGAAAAAACTGAATGATAATAAATACCGAAAGTAGAACGAGAAATAAAATGAATAAATATTTTTTCATAAATAATAGTGAAAATTATTTATTGCAATATAAGGGGTTCTGGAAGAATAATCTCATGTTTATATTTGATAGATCCTGAAAGAATTATTTGTTGTAATATTAATATGCAATTAATTATTCTGTAATATTCAATAGGGAACTTTCCAATGATTATAATAGTTAATAGAGGGAATCAGGTGTTTTAAGAATTTCTATATGAGTGGAAAATATACTATTTTAGTGTGCCACTCTCAACTGGCATAAGACTTATTATAATAATAAATAAGCAAACTATTAATCATTAACAATAAAAAACGAACACTATGACATCAATCAATTTACTTGCAGTAAGTATTGCAACAATAGCTGCTTTTGTTCTTGGATTTCTATTTCATGGACCAGTGGGTGGAAAACTGTGGATGAAATTAGCAAATATTCATCCGACAGGCAACGAGAAGTTTAAAGATATGATTCCGCAAATGTTGTGGAATTTACTTGCTCAATTTGTAACGGCTTTTGTTTTGGCGGTCATCTATTTATTTGCCTCATCATCGTCTTATATAGGCGGGAAGGGAATTTTTGGAGGGGTAATTTTAGCAATATGGTTATGGCTAGGTTTTTTAGTTACTTCTTCATCAATCGAGGTTATTTGGATGGGTCGCAATTATAAATTATGGTTGTATGAAGCGGTTTGTTCCCTAATTGCTATGATTACAATGGGTGCGATCATTGCAGGTTGGTAATGTCTTGAGAATAGATATAGAATAGAATGAAAATTTAATATGGATACCTTGCCTTGGTTCAGGTTCTCATGAATCAAAGCAAGGTATCACTAATCTTGATATAACTTCCCTGAATAAACTTTATTCATTTTCAGTGATAAAAGTACAGCTTCTCTACAAAATTGGATACTATTTTTACTCGCAGAATTATTATAATAGACCTAAAATCATGATTAGACCAATACTATGAGTAGGTATATATTTTCATTTATACTAGTTGTATTTTTTAATCATGTATATGCACAAAAAGATCTACACAATCAAAAAATAAATTCACAAATTAGTGGTGAGATAATAGATTCATCTAACCGGAATCCTGTTCAATATGCAGCCATCACAGTTATCGATCAACAGTCAAAAAAAATAATAAGTAGGGGCATATCCAATGAAAAAGGTAGCTTTCAAATTGCCGGTATTGGCGCAGGGGTTTATACAGTTGTAGTTGAATTTGTAGGGTATCGATCAAAAAAAATACAAAATGTAATTATCGATAATGATGGATCTAATGTTTCCCTAGATATCGTTTCGCTTGATCCTTCTTCTAATACGCTTACATCCATTACAGTAACTACAAAGGCTCCAATTGTAGAGAATAAAATTGATAAGATCATTTATAATGTTGCTAATGATGTTACTTCACAAGGAGGAGTTGCGATCGATGTATTAAAAAAGGTGCCACAAGTCGCTGTGGATATTGATGGAAATATAGAGCTACAGGGAGATGCTAATATCCGTTTTTTAATTAATGGTAAGCCATCAAGTGTATTTGGAAATAGTCTTACAGATGCACTCTCTTCTATTCCTGCAAGTCAGATAAAAAGTATTGAAGTAATTACAAATCCCGGTGCTAAATATGATGCGCAAGGTACCGGAGGCATTATTAATATCATTTTAAAAGATAGTAAAATGCAGGGGTTTAATGGCAGTATTAATTTATCGGCAGGTACAAGGTTAGAAAATAGTTCTGTGAACTTAAATCTACGTCATAATAATTTCGGTGTTAATATTTTCTTCAATGGTAATGCGCAATTAAACTCACGTACACCAAATTCACAAAATCGTTTCTCGATCGATACCATTGAAAAAACAAATACCAACTTATTGCAAAATGGCTATACTGATTTTAAAAGAAATAGCTACCAATCGGGTATCGGGTTTGACTGGAATATTACGAAGAAGAATATCATTACCGCTTCATTGGGGTATAGTCATTTCGATAATGATAGTCGTAATTATATAAATGAAGAACAGATAACGAAGGATGTCAATGATGTATTGCTATCAGATATATTTAGCTTTCGCAATTCAGATAGTCGATCTCATATCAATTCAATAGACTGTAGCCTGGACTATAAAAAGAAATTTAAAAGAGAAGGAGAGGAACTAGAAATATTGTACAATGCCAGTTTCGGGAAACCATCAAGTAATTATACACAAACACAAACGTATCAAGATCAAATAGCTCCCTACATAGGTTCAACAAGCAATAATCCCGGTACTGACAATGAAAATGATATTTCTATTGATTATTCATATCCCGTCAATAAAAATGTGGTATTCGAAACAGGCGCTAAAACAACATTCCAAAATATAAATAGTGTTGCTGATGTAGGAGTTTTGGATACTTCAATAAGTAAATATTTACCGGACTCTACGCAATCGTATAATTTTAATTATAAAACCAGAATATACGCAGGTTATGTTTCAACATCCTTTTCATTATTCAAATATCTGGATGTAAAAGCGGGTATGAGGTATGAGTATACAGATGCAAGCATCAACTTTCCTAACACTTCTGTTCCATCCTATAGATCATTTGTTCCTTCTTTTACTTTATCTCATCATTTCGATAAAAATAATTTTCTAAAATTTGCGTACAGCCACAGAATAGAACGTCCGAATTATAATGAGTTAAATCCTTTTATAAATCTTAGTGATCCTTATAATATAACAAAAGGCAATCCCTTAGTACAACCGGAAATAGGAAATAATTTTGAATTAGGATATAATAAAACCCTTGATAATGGAGGCAATATTTATGTGGCGTTAATTGAGCGTATTAATGCCGATGATATTAAGCCATATACATTCTTTTATACTACTTATCAAATAGGAGATTCTACATACAATAATGTATCTGTAACCACTCGTGAAAATACAGGGATGGAATATAATTCAGGGATCATAGCATCAGGGTCATTGCCTATAAATAAACTGAGTGTTAGAAGCAATTTTCAGCTGATGCAACAGCGTAATATTAATAATTTTCAACAAGGCAATGTTACTATAGGGTATAAATTTCGTATTAACTTAAATGCAGCGTATCAATTTCCTCATAGTCTAACATTGGAATTATTTGGTAATTATAATTCGGCTGTCAATAGTGTGCAAGGTAGAATGCCACAATTTGCTACCTATACATTTGCTTTCAGAAAACAGTTTTGGAATAAAAAAGCAAGTGTTGGATTTACTGCTACCAATCCCTTTAATAAATATATTACTCAGGTAACAACATTATCTACAGTTAATTATAGCTCGTATAGTACTCGTGAGGTTCCTTATCGTTCTTTTGGTATCAGCTTTAGTTACAAATTTGGTAAACTAGAATTTAAGAAAGTTAAAGAGGATGATAATAATTATTTAAATGACCTGCCTAATTAGAATGAGTAGGTAATTATTCTAATAATAAAATAACTTTTTCTTTAGAATACTCAACAATAACCTTTGCTGTAGCAGTGTTTAAATACTTTATATTTAGATAATAAGTTTGAACTCCGCAATCATCAACAGAAGGCGATATTTTATTTAGAAGAACACTTTTCATGTCGTATAAAATTGAATTTAAATAGCCATCATTTTTAGCATAACAAATTGTCAATGATGTTTGAGCAGTTTTACTATGTCCGTTTTTATCTATATACGATTTTGCTGCATTCCTTTGTATCAAATAACCACAAGAATTGGAATAACCTGCTGTTGCAGTGTTTTGGTCTGAAAAAGTGTAACCAAAATTCGACATAATCTTATCATAACTGGTTTGCTTAGAAAAAAGCAGGCGTGTAAAATTTATAAAAACAGGGGCTATAACATGAGCGTTACTGCAAGCATATTCAGAAGAAAATCCACCGGGAGATACTATTATATCTGCTGATTGTGCAAAGGATTTAAAAGATATTAAAACAATTAAAATAATTGATAACGAAGAAATAAAAATCCTTCTCATACTCAGTCTGTTTAGGTTAATAAATAAAGCTAATTAATCACCTAAGTTATATTTTTCTTTAATATGAATAGTATTCTTTTATGTTTATTTGAGGAATAGTAGACCCATGATCTTTGATCAATAAGATATGTATTCAGTTGTTGATTGAATTTTTAGCAGACTATTAGCAGGTATAACGGAATTTAGTGAGTATCACCCAATGATTCAGGATATAGGATATTTTGCGGGAGAGCGGAGTCTAAATAATAACTATGTTTCAATTACTAACAAGAGCCAGTAATTAAAACATAGTTTACAAGGCTTAAAAAATAAACCAATATGGTACAATTATAGATCCGTCACTTCTTCTTTAACTTTTTCCCAATACGTAACCGCTTCCAAATGGTTACCAAATTTAGATTCCTTAATGTATGTATCTACCAACGTTAAGGTATCATCTTTAGCAGAGAAAAAACTATGAACGTCTTTCTTGAAGAAAGTGTGCCATATTTCTGTTGCTTTTTGTCTAGGTTGTAATGCTTCCATGTTTGTATGTTTTATAGGTTTTAATAAAAATGATTGTTACTTACGTTTTTCATTTCTACCCCAAAGATAAATTGCTATTGTCAGGTTTTATAGCCAACTTAAATGCGATTTTATTAGGTCAAACTTGTTAATAAATTGGTTAAACCATTGATAGCATTGACTTTCAGTAGGAGTTATTAATGATAGCCAATCCTGTTTTTGCCATTATTTCAGCTTATATCATCTCAAGTAAATGAAATGGGGGCTATTGGAAGATTTGCGGTTAGAAATCTTAATTACCGGTTGTATAGTATTGTAAAAAGAATATTAGGGTAGGTTCAATATTATACTTGTATTAATTAAAAGCTATTAGGTAAAAAGAGTTGAAAGATGTGCTAATATCGTGTGAATATACTTTATGTATTGATATTTGTTTGGAGGGGTCATAGTGCATGCTATGACTCTCTTTTATTGCCGGATAAAATGATATAAATTGTCAAAATCAATCTTATGAAGGAGTACCATATAATGGTTGAAATAAAAATAAAAAAGAAAATTCTTTCATCTTCGGATATAAAGAAGGCCCGAAAGAAAATACCCAATGGATACAGCACTAGTGATGATCATCCTGCAATTATTATAAGCAAGAGATCAGCAACGATAGTTTTTAAATGCACACAAAACGATGACGATCTTAAGGAAGTAAAAACTAAAAAGAAATGAGCTGTTATTATTAATGAACAATTATTACTCCGCCTGCTTTTAATTTTTGCCCATTAGATCTTCTGATCACATAATAGTACTTACCCTCAGGCATAGACGCTATATTGATAGTGATCAAAGGAGAGTAAATAATAGACATCTTAATTACAACTTGTCCCTTATCATTTATTAATTCAAAATATCCGTCTCCTGTTTCATCAGGATTAAAGCTGATGGAAAGGGTTTGATTGGCCGGATTTGGATATACAGATACAGGCACGACTTTACATTTATTAGAAACCGACACTACTACAGAATTAATAGCAATACAACCAGAAGGAGTTGCAGCCTCAATATAATAAGTGCCACTCGTAGCTATCGCAGTTGGCGAAGTTAGAGGTGATGTTGCATTAGCATCTGAATAATAACTAAGTATAGTGCCTGCTAAAGGGCTATATGTTGCTACTGCAGGTGCTGTAATATCCACCACAGCAGGTGAACATACGGGTGCAGGATTAGTAACTGTAAGTGTTGGAATAGGTTCAGTTGTTACTGTTAACGCTGCTCTTGGACTTTCGCAACCATTAGATGAGACCTGGGCCACATAGTAGGCTGTGATGTCGGTATTTGTCGTGCTAGGGGTAGGAGTTAATGATGTTCCCACACCTCCTGTCGGCGTTTGATACCATAATAAGGTTGATCCCGGATTCGCCGTTGCCGTTAACGGTAAAGCTGTTGTTCTCTGGCATAAGGTAATATTGCTTACTATGGGAGTTGAAGGTGCAGGGTAAATAGTAACGACTACGGGGCTAATGGTGTTGGAACCTGAAGGAGATACCGTTGCTTTGATATAATAAGTGCCACTCACTGCTATGGCTTGTGGACTTGGCATAGCTATTGTTCCAGCGGCATCTTTATAATAGTTAAGTGTGGTATTTGCAGGTAAGATGCTATTATCAATTGCTATAGAAGGATTTGTAATATCAACTGTATAAGGTGAACATACAGCATCCGGGTTTTGAATTACAAGTACAGGCGTTGTTGTATTGATTGTTACAGTTACTGGTTTAATATCCATACAACCATTGCCGGTTAATGCTTCGATATAATAAGTACCACTCGCCGCTATGGCTGTAGGATTCGCCAAAGCTAGGGTTGCAGCGGCATCTGTATAATAGCTAAGTGTAGCTCCCGCCAAAGTACTGCCTGCGGTTATAGCTGAAGCAGTAATATCTACTGTTGAAGGAGCGTTCACTGCTGCGGGGTTTGTTATTGATAAAACCGGGCCGCCATGTATAACGGCTACTACAGTTGAACTGGCTGTACAACCGGTAACTGTTGCTGCTACTGTATAAGCGCCACTATCCGCAGCGATTGCAGACGGGATGTTTGGTGCTGCTATTGTTGATGTAAAACCATTAGGGCCTGTCCATGAATAAGTGGCACCGGCTGTAGTAGTAGTACTTAAATATAATATTGAACCTCCACATGATAATGGACCATTGCAACTTGCTACAGGAACAAATGGAGATGGATCTGATAATGTTACGGTATGGGGTGCAGATGGACAACCAAAAGGAGAAATTGCTGTAATTGCAGTATAGCTGGCAGCTGTTAAGCCACTAATAGTAATTGTCCCGGATCCACTTGCTGTTAAGTTTTGTGGCGTTTGTACTACTCCGCCTTTGCTATAACTAATTGTGTAAGTTGTTGCTGGGAGAAGACCATTTATTGTAAAACTTCCATTACTACCCGCACAAATTGTAGGATTAGATGATGTTACTGTAATAATGGGCAGAAGATTAACTGTTACAGTGATTGGTTGAACCACACTGCAACCTAAAGCTGTTGATGCTTTAATATAATAAGTGCCACTCGCCGCTACAGCTGCTGGATTTACTAAAACTGTTGTTGCAGCAGCATCTGTATAATAGATAAATGTAGCTCCTCCAGCAAGAAAGCTTCCCGCTGTTATGGCTGGGTTTGTTATATCTACTGTGCCAGGAGAGCAAACCGCAGCTGGGTTTGTTATCGTCAACACTGGTGATGGGTTAATTGTTACTGTTACCGGTTTAACATCAGTAAGACCACTTGAGTTCGCTGCTTTGATATAATAGGTACCACTTGTATAGATAGCATTGGGAACCGCTAGTACTATTGTTGCAGCGGCATCCGTATAATAGCTTAGTGTAGTCCCTGTAGGTAAAGCACTGCCTGACGTTATATAAGACACAGTGATATCTACAGCAGAAGGTAGACATACCGGAGCTGGATTAGTAATTACAAGTACAGGTTGTTGTGCTGATGCAACAAAATTGTTAGCCAGCATTAAAAAAAATACTATAAAAATTATTTGTGTAAATTTTTTAAGCATAGGATAAAATTTGATCTGTGTATAAAGATAGTGTACTACAAATGTATGATTTTAGGCTTTATTGGCAGTTTTTAATAAGAGAGAGTTACTATTTGAAAATGCTTAAACATAAAGCGTATACTTGTCCTTATTGCACCTCAATAAAGTTATTATCAGGGGCAGTTTTTTTATTCGAGATAAATTTATTTTGCCATGCAACTATCGCTGCCATTATCGTCATAAAGATCAACAATGATAATGCTTTAGAAAGCCCCGCTTTTTCAGAAATAAAACCAATAATGGATGGTCCTGTTAGAAAACCGATCAGTCCACCTGTGGTTACCATCGCAAAACCTTCTAAAGAACTAACGCCCGGTATATTACCCGATGCTCTGAATAATACGGGCACAATGCAGCAACATCCAAATCCTATCATAACATAACCGGCAATGGCAATTAATACGATCGGTGCCAACACAACAGTTAAAAACCCGGTAGCAGCAAGCAAGCTTCCTGCGATCACAATTTTTTTGCTTCCGATCTTTGAAAGAAGCGCATCTCCATTTAACCGCCCGATCGTCATAGCAGCAGAAAATCCTGCATAACCTAAACTTATAAATGCTTTGGGAGAATGTAATACTTCTTTAAAATAAATAGCGCTCCAATCTGCTACACATCCTTCTGCCATAAAACTTACCATGCAGATAAATGACAACCCAAGTATAGGAAGCGAAGGAAATTTTAGTCGTTCTCCTGAATGGATGATATCCTTGTTATCAAGTAATAAATTTCTATTTAAAAAAATGACTAAAATGATCGCTACTGAAATAATAACTATTTGAATACCTGAAGAAATGTATAATGCGAAAAATGCTACGGCAAGACCGGCGCTGACTGTACCGCCAAGACTATACATGCCATGACAAGTAGCCATAAATAGGTTATCAAATTTTCTTTCCATCATATTTACCGTTGCATTAACGGCCACACCATTCAAAAAACTAACGATGCCAAAAAGATATAGTGAGAGCCAGAATAAAGGTCGGTTCATAGCATTTATCTGAAGTATTACAAGAAAACATAAAACAATATAGCCGCCATACATCCATTTACCCACAGGTACTTTACTGAATACTTTTGCAGAAAGCAACATACCGGTTATGGCACCTAATGGAGATAGTAATAATGAAAGTCCCAGGCTGCCATCTGTAAAACCAAGTCTGGATTTGATGCCGGGAATAGCAGCTACCCATATCCCAAATAAAAGACTGGTAGTGCAAAAAAGAAACCCAACAGCCAGTACTGGCTTGTTTTTGATAAAAGATGAAATATTTTTGATCATAATGGAGCCTGCAATTTAATTCTTGTTTTTAGAATTATATTGATATTCATCTATTTTATAAAACAAATGTTCTCGTAAAGGGCTCATTTTAATGGAGATATGGCTTTGTATATTTTTAAAGGCCGAAAGTTGTAATGTGAGATTACAATTGTATTTTTGACGACATTTTTTAAAACTCTAACTAGTACTAAATTTACTACTGAAGCCATCGTTTAATTAACTAAATCATGAATTCTGCGAAGTATACTGGTTGCTCTAAAATAATAATTACAATATGTTGAATTTTGACGCGGTAATTTTTGATATGGATGGTGTAATTACCAAAACAGCAGTGGTGCATTCAAATGCATGGAAAAATATGTTTGACGAATATCTTCGTTTTAGAGAAAAAACATACAACGAGCCTTTCAAAGAATTTACACATACAAATGATTATCTGCCTTATGTGGATGGTCGCCCAAGATATCAGGGTGTAGAACGCTTTTTAAAATCAAGAGGGATCAACATTCCTTTTGGTGATGCGAATGACGAACCTAAAAAAGAAACTGCCTGCGGATTAGGAAACAGAAAAAATGAATTCTTCAATAAAGTATTGGAAGAGGACGGAGTGGGATTGTATGATTCTACAATAAAAATGATAAAAGAATTATTGGCAAGAGGCGTTAAGGTTGGTGTTGCAACATCGAGTAAAAATTGTGATGTTATTCTTGGAAAAGCAGGAATAGCTGATCTGTTTGAAACGCAAGTTGATGGTGTTGTTTCTGCAAAAATTGGATTGAAAGGAAAACCGGAACCGGATATTTTTACAACAGCTGCAGATAATTTGGGCGTAAAATATAGTCGTGCCATTGTTGTGGAAGATGCAGTATCAGGCGTTCAGGCTGGTGCAAAAGGAAATTTTGGTTTAGTGCTGGGCGTAGCAAGAGAAGACAATGCGCATGAATTAAAAAGTAACGGAGCCGATGTTGTGGTAGAAGATTTGTCAGAAATAACGATAGAAGAAATGGATAAATTTCTCGTAGAAAAACAAAACAAAAAATAACGATTGTACATATAAATTTTAATCTAACACTAAAACAGCGATATGAAAAAAAAGCCCTTATTAAGTTTCTGGCAACTATGGAACATGAGTTTTGGATATTTCGGAATTCAATTTGGATTTGCGTTGCAGAATGCCAACGTGAGTCGTATCTTCCAAACACTTGGAGCTGATCTTGATAAAATTCCTATTCTTTGGATCGCAGGGCCTATAACAGGTTTGATCGTTCATCCGATCGTTGGTCATGCTAGTGATAAAACATGGAACAGATTAGGTCGTAGAAAACCTTATTTTTTAATAGGTGCAGTATTGGCTTCTTTATCATTATTAGCGATGCCTAATTCTCCAGCACTTTGGGTAGCGGCAGGTATGATGTGGATCATGGATGGTTCTATCAATATGTCTATGCAGCCATTCAGAGCTTTCATCGGTGATATGTCTCCTGAAGAACAACAAACACAAGGCTTTGCGGTACAGACTTTCTTTATCGGTATCAGTTCTGTTATCGCATCTTCTTTACCTTATATGTTGGCTAACTGGTTACCACAATCCTGGGGCATCAAAGCTACGGCTGCTCCGGGTGTAATACCTGATACAGTAAAATGGTCATTCTATTTAGGCGGTATCGTTTTCTTATTATCTGTTCTTTGGACAACCTTTCGTACTAAAGAATATTCACCAGAGGAAATGGCAGCATTTAACAGTCAGAGTGAAAATGATAAACTAAAAGAAAAAGCCGTTCTTAATATAGATGTAAAAAAATACAATAAGCAAGGGTTATTACTTATTGGTGCAGGTGTTGTATTGAGCATCGTTACCTATGCATTTGATCTGTACCTTGGATTGTATATCCTTACTTCTGTGTTTATCGTGTATGGTATTTTACACATGATCGTTGCAAAGCGTTTCGCTGCAGGCAAAGTTGATGATACTGTTGAGATCATTTATGATATGAAGAATATGCCTGAGATCATGATAAAATTATCATGGGTACAAATGTTAACCTGGTTTGGTCTTTTTGCGATGTTTATTTATTGTACGCCTGCTATAACCGCATATCATTTTCATAGTTCTGATCCTACATCGGCTGAGTACAACAAAGGCGCTGACTGGGTTGGTGTATTGATGTCTGTTTACAACGGTGTTGCTGCATTGATAGCATTTTCACTTCCATGGTTAGCAAAAAAGTTTGGTCGTATTTTAACACATACTATTTGTTTGATTGTTGGCGGACTTGGTTTGATATCCTGGTTTACATTTCACGATCCTAATATGTTGATCATTTCAATGGTCGGGATAGGTATTGCCTGGGCAAGTTTATTAACGATCCCTTACGCAATTCTTGCGGGGGCATTGCCACAAAATAAAATGGGTATTTACATGGGTATCTTCAATATTTTTATTGTGATACCGCAAATTGTAGCTTCTGCTATTTTAGGATTACTGGTTAAAAAAGTATTTCATGATCAGGCTATTTACATCATCGTTTTGGGTGGTATAGCAATGATCGCTGCCGGTATCCTTACTCTATTTGTAAAAGATAATTACGATAAAGCATAATAAATAAAACATGACAAATCTTTGGAAAGTAAGTACTGATACATTCGTAAATGAGAAAGAAAGTATCATGCGTATGGGTAATGTTTACCAGATCGCAAACGGTTATATGGGATATCGTGGAACCTTTGATGAATTTGGTCCTGATGAATTAGTTGGGATAACGATCGCGGGTATCTTCGATCGCGTTGGTGATTCATGGCGCGAGCCGGTAAATGCTCCTAATGGGGGATATACCAAACTAACGGTTGATGGTAACGAAATTTCTGCGCTAACATCAACAGTAAAAAAACATGCTCAAATTTTAAATTTAGAGAATGCAGTTTTCAATCGTGAAACAACTTACGAAGTAAACGGAAAAACTGTTACAGTTAATTCAACAAGATTCTTAAGTGCGGATAAACCAAACTTAGGTGTGATCAAGTTTAGTTTGACAACTGATAAAGCTGCTAAAGTAAAGATCAGTACAGGTATCGATTGTAATATCTGGGATCTGAATGGTAAACATTTAGTAAACCTGAAACTTGAACAAAATGAAGGTGCATTATTAGTGCATGCTGTTACAAATGAATTAGGAAAGAAAGTTGCTGTCGCAGAAATTGTTGATGCATCTTTTGGTAAAGCAACGCACGAAGTAAAAGACAACAGAAATCTAAGTGTAATTGAATTAGATACGGAAGCTGGTAAAACATATACCTTCTACAAATACTTTGCAGTCTTTACAGAAAACGATCATGTTGCATCAGTAAATGAAGCTGCTGTTAAATCTGTAACAGAAGCGAAGAATGCAGGATATGAAAAATGTTTAAGCAATCATAACGCTGAGTGGGCCAAGAAATGGGCGTACTGCGATGTGAAAATAGATGGCGATGATGAAGCGCAACAAGCTTTGCGTTATAGCATATTTCAATTATTAATTGTTGCACCAGTAAATGGCAGTGCCAACTCCATTCCTGCAAGAGCTTTATCCGGACAGGTTTATAAAGGAGCAATTTTCTGGGATACGGAAATGTTCATGTTCCCTTTCTTCCTGTATACTTATCCTGAGAAAGCTGTAGAGCTGATGCGCTACAGAATTAAAACATTGGATGGCGCGCGTAGAAAAGCAAAAACAGAAAGCATTGGATTTGACGGCGCATTTTATGCATGGGAAAGTCAGGATGATGGCGATGACGCATGTACTTATTTTAATATCGGTGATCCTAATACAGGAAGAGATCTACGTACTCACTTCAGAGATAAACAAGTTCATATCAGCGGAGATGTTGCGATAGCAATGTGGGAGTATTTTAAACTAACAGGCGACGATTCTTTGTTATTAGAAGGTGGTGCTGAAGTTATTTTAGAATGCGCACGTTTCTATTTCTCTTATGCTTATTTTAAGAAAGATAAAAATCAATACGAAATTCTTGATGTGATCGGGCCTGATGAATATCATGAGCGCGTAAATAACAATGCCTTTACAAACATGGTTACGAAAGCTACGTTTGAAATTGCAAATGCAACTGTTGCCTATTTAAAAGAAAAACATCCTGCAGCATTTGCAACATTGGTTAAGAAGATCAATATCGAAAAAGAATTGCCTTTATTTGTTGAAGCTGAAAAACTATTGTACGTTCCTCAACCGAACGCATCTGGCGTTATTGAACAATTTGATGCTTACTTTAAATTAAAAGATACAAGTATTAAAGAACTGAAAGCGCAGATGATCCATCCGAATGAATATTTAGGTGCAGGTCAGGGATTGGCTGTTCCAACAAAAATAATTAAGCAGGCGGATGTTGTGATGATGTTGAATATGTTTAAAGATCGTTATTCAAAAGAAATTAAAAAAGCGAACTGGGAATACTACGAGCCACGTACGGAGCATGGTTCAAGTTTAAGTGCTTGTGCTTATGCAATGGTTGCTGCCGAGTTTGGTAATACTGATTTTGCTTATGATTATTTTCTGAAAACAGCTAAGGTTGATATCGAAGCAAAGTATAAAGTATATGTAGGAACTATATTTATGGGCGGTTCACATCCTGCAGCTAACGGTGGCGCATGGATGACAGCTGTATTTGGTTTTGGTGGTGTTCAATCAACAGCTAAACATGTTGTGATCAATCCAAGATTATATAAAAAGTGGAACAGCCTGCAATTCAATATGATCTATAAAGGTGATAGATTCAATGTGACGATCACGCAAAATAAAGTTGATGTTATTGCTGATGCGGCTAATAAAAATAGTCATACGTTTGTTATATCAGGACACTCACTTGATGTTGCACCGGGGAAAACAATTGCTCATGAGGCAAGTGTTAAAAGCCTGGCTTAATAGTCACTCTAGAAATTTTAGTAACATTATAATAAAAAAGCCTCTTATAGAAAGAGGCTTTTTTATTACGATCTTTGTAGCAGATTTGTATGTGTTTTTAGAAGAAAAAATTATTCTATCTTAGGGTTAAAGCATCTTCCAATACTACTCACTTTTAAATAAGTAAAGATTATGAAAACAGTAATTAATTCATTAACCGATCTGATGGCGGTATTAAACAATAATGTGCCGGCAAATTTAGAATTACAAACTTCTATCCTTTGTCCATATTCAATTACATTACCTGTTGGGTTTAGTCTAACAGGTGTAAATAAAGAAAGCTGTATCATCAGTTTTAATAATGGTGATGGTATCGGACTAACTGCTAATAATGAAATTTCGAATCTTACTATTCAGGCTAATCCAAACAGCAGGGCGATCTATACATTAAGTAACTATCCTGATCTGGGAATTCTATCTTTAAAAAATCTTACCATCACAGGACAAGTTCAAATATTGACGAGAGCGGGAACAAGTAAAACAAAACTGGTTGCGGATAATATTGATATTGTTGCTTGTGATGCACGCAGGTATTCGGAACAACCACAGAAATATGGAGTGAATGTTTATCAGGGAGCCTTTACTGTTTATAATTATAATAGTAATCCGGATAGTGTTATCAATATAACTTTAACTAATATTAGTTTAGGAAGAAAAGGAGCACCTGTAATTGGAGCCGGTTTATTTATTTCCGGATTTAGCGACAATGGTGGTTGGGTAATTGCAGATACCATCACAACCGGAGATATTCATTCAAACGGAATGTTACCTTATGGTCAACCGGATATGATAACAGCCGGTGTTTTTATTGTTTACGGAACTAAAATAAAAAACCTAACGCATAATGGTTCGGTAACTACTTATGGTGTGAACGATATGGTATTAGATACCTGGGGGTATGTAGAAAAATGGATAGCAGAGAAACCTATCACATCTTATGGACCAAGCGGTATTGGTTTTGTAAATTTCGGTACGGTAGATGAATTTGAAACCAAAGATAAAATTGAAACATTTGGTCCGGGAGCAAGAGGATTTAATCAGTACGATGGTACAGTTAAAAAAGCAACTTTTCATTCCATCATTACTCATGGAAATGGTTCCATCGGAATGCAATATAGTAAGCCTGTTGGAAGCATTGAAGTAAAAAATGGAATTATTACCAACGGCTCGGTAGGACAAACGCTTGTTAAAGGTGTAATTATGACGCTTCCTGCAGATGCTATTAGCGTTAAGTCTGGAGGAGAAATCGGTCAATTGATAATATCTGGTGGCATTGTTACTCAGGGGAATAATGTGCATTCTTATAATGTAGAAGGCGGAATTGTTCATGCATTAAATATCAAAGGTGATATAGTAGCTAATGGAGATAATTCGATTGCAGTGGCTGTTAGCAATGATGGACAAACACCATTAAACAACATTTCTGCCATATCAAAAAAGGGAATAGCTGTTCAGATCTCTAAAGGAAAAATTACAGACAGAACGGGACTTACAGCAAAAGGTGCAAAAGGAGATATTGTTGAAAGTTGAGCATAGAAAAATAGCAACGAAAAATTTTAATGATAAATTCTTTAAAGATGAAAATTAATGTACCTGCCTACGAAGAAGTTTCTGTTGAAGCACAAACTATTTTTGATAAGCTAAAAGCAGCAACGGGAAAAGTTCCTAATCTTTATGCAACCATCGGTTACTCTGCAAATGCGCTATCATCTTACATGGCGTTTGTTCAGGCACAAGTAAAGAGTTCGTTTCATGGCAAAGACAGAGAAGCAATTTTTTTGATAGTATCGCAGTTGAACGGATGTGAGTATTGTCTTTCATCTCACACATTAAGTGCAATAAAATTTGGCTGGACGGAAGAAGAAACATTGCAGCTTCGGGCAGGGAAATTTCATGAAGTAAAATGGCAAATAATTTTTAATATTATTCAATCTGTCATTGAAAATAAAGGAGAAGTAAAAGAAGAATTATTAAATATTTTTTTTGAAACAGGATATAATATGGCTGCACTTATCGATCTTATGACATTGATAAATATTATGAGTTTCACCAACTATATTTATCGGTTAACAAAAGTTCCTATAGATTTTCCTTTGGCTAAAGCTATTTAACAATAACAAGATTGTTGTGGTACTTGAATTACAATATCTAACTCACCTTAACTTATTTATAACGGCATCTAATAGACGCTAATAAGCGGAATAAAAACTACACTAAATCTCTTAACAGTGTAATAACAATGTGTTAATGACTGCTTAACTACTACTAAGATTCATTAAAAATAGCTTTGCTCTCTCAAAGTAAAATAATCCATTAATGAATTAGTTATTGTAAATATGCTCTTTAAGTAATGTAGATAAGTCACAGTCTTCTTTACAGAAGATAAATACAGCAGGTTTGACATTGCGCAATGTCTCTGTGTGACAGTTACTTACTCTTAAACAAAAATTATAGATGAGTACAGATTAAATCTGTAGCGTGTATTCATTTCATTATTGTCAAATAGCTATTCGATAATAATGAAATAAAGCATGATGGTATCACTATGTCTGGTAGGCAAATAAAAATAAAATTATATAAATAGCAATTATTAAAAATAAGAGATGAACAAAGTTATAGGGAGAATAATAGGATTCTCATTAAAGAACAAACATTTTATATTATTCTGTACGTTGTTACTTTTGATCGCAGGGATCATTACTTTTAAAAACATGCCCATCGAGGCTTTCCCGGATGTAACAAATACTGAGATAAGTATTATTACCCAATGGCCCGGCAGAAGCGCTGAGGAAGTAGAAAAGTTTGTTACTATCCCTATTGAGATCGCGATGAATCCTGTTCAAAAGAAAACTAGTCTTCGTTCTACAAGTATCTTCGGGCTCTCCTACGTAAAATTAATTTTTGATGATAATGTTACTGATGATCAGGCGCGCATACAGGTAAATAATTTATTGGCCAATGCAAATCTGCCGGAGGGCGCATCTATGTCTGTACAACCTCCGACTGGTCCTACGGGAGAAATATTTCGGTACTCATTAAGAAGTAATAGGAGAGATGTAAGGGAATTAAAAACCTGGCAAGATTGGGTGATAGACAGGCAGCTAAGATCTGTTCCGGGAGTAGGAGATATAACTGCGTTTGGCGGAGAAATAAAAACATACGAGATACGGGTAGATCCGCGTAAACTAACCAACGTTGGTATTACACCATTAGATGTTTATTCTGCTGTAACTAAAAGTAATATTAATATAGGCGGTGATGTTATTGATAAAAATAATCAGGCATATGTAGTTAGAGGCATTGGTTTACTGAATGATATCAATGAAATTAAAAATATTATTGTTACCAATTTGAATGGGATACCCATTTTAGTAAAAGATGTTGCCGATGTAGAAATATCTAATGTGCCTCGTTTAGGACATGTAGGAAGATCAGATGCAATAATAGATTCTTCAGGAAAAAGAGTTGTAACGGATGAAGAGGATGCTGTTGAAGCGATCGTTGTAATGCGCAAAGGAGAAAATCCAACAGAAGTAGTACAGGCTGTAAAAGCTAAGATCGATAAATTAAACGATCAAATTTTGCCCGAGGATATAAAAATTGTTCCCTATTATGACAGAGAAGATTTGATCCATTATGCTACGCATACAGTATTACATAATCTTATCGAAGGTATATTGCTGGTAACATTACTTGTGTCTTTGTTTATGTTTAACTGGCGCACAACGTTTATCGTTTCTATTATTATTCCGTTAGCACTTTTATTTGCTTTTATATGTCTTCATATAATGGGGATGTCTGCAAACTTATTGTCTTTAGGAGCCGTTGATTTTGGAATTATAATAGATGGAGCCGTTGTAATGGTAGAAGGGTTATTTGTTATTCTCGATCATAAGGCGGTAGAAGTAGGGATGGATAGGTTTAACAAGATCGCCAAAATGGGATTAATAAAAAAGAATGGCGCTCACTTAGGGAAGGCAATTTTCTTTGCTAAGTTGATAATCATTACCGGCTTGTTACCCATATTCGCTTTCCAAAAAGTGGAAGGAAAAATGTTTTCTCCTTTGGCCTACACTCTAGGGTTTGCATTATTAGGCGCTTTAATTACAACGCTAACGTTAGTGCCTGTATTGATAAATATGCTACTTAGAAAAGATGTGCACGAAAAACACAATCCTTTCGTTCATCATTTAACAGGTATCATGTTGAAAGGATTTCGTTTTACCTATCGTCATAAACGAATCGTGATTATTACTTCATTTGTAGTAATGGTATTGGGTATATATTCATTCAAATTTTTAGGTACTGAGTTTTTGCCGGAACTAAATGAAGGGGCTATTTGGTTAAGAGCACAAACGCCGTATAGTATTTCGCTTAATAAATCTGTTGAGATATCTCGACAGATTAGGGCTACACTAATGACTTTTCCGCAGGTAAAAAATGCCGTATCGCAAACCGGAAGACCTGATGATGGAACAGATGTTGCCGGATTTTATAATAATGAATTTGATGTTGTTTTATATCCTGAAGAAGATTGGAATCCTCGTATTTCCAAAGATGAATTAATAGATAGCATGAATAAAAAATTATCTGTTATACCTGGAGTAGATCTTAATTTCTCACAACCGATCTCAGATAATATTGAAGAAGCTGTATCAGGTGTAAAAGGATCTATTTGTGTTAAAGTATTTGGAGACTCGCTAAATTATATGGAAGGTGCTGTTACAGATATATACAATGTATTAAAAAATGTTCGTGGGATAGAGGATCTCGGGGTTATTAAAAATATTGGTCAGCCTGAATTGGATATTGATTTGGATCAGGGAAAGATGGCACTTTACGGAGTAGCTACTGCCGATGCAAATGCTGTTATTGAAATGGCTATTGGTGGTAAGGCTGCGAGTACTTTGTACGAAGGAGCTAAGCAATTTGATATTCGCATAAGGTTTCCTGAACAATATCGAAAGACCTTAGATGATATTGGAAATCTTATGGTGCCTACGCAGAACGGATCAAAGGTTCCTATAAAAGAACTGGCAACTATCACAACAAAAACAGGACCATGTTTGATCTTTAGAGATGACAATGAACGTTACGCAGCATTAAAGTTTTCGGTTCGTGGTCGTGATATGGGAAGCACAATTCAGGAAGCGCAGGAAAAAGTGAACCAACTGATCAAATTAAAAAGAGGATATAACATGATCTGGCAAGGTGATTTTGAAAATGAGCAAAGAGCAACTAAACGTTTAGAACAAGTAGTTCCTATTAGTTTACTATTGATCTTTTTATTACTATTTGTTATGTTTGGCAATTTTAAAGATGCGGGCCTTGTGTTCCTTAATGTACCATTTGCTATTGTGGGGGGGATATTCGCATTGCATATAACAAATACCAATTTTAGTATATCGTCCGGTATTGGTTTTATTGCTTTGTTTGGTATTTGTATACAAGACGGGGTATTACTAATAACGATGTTTAAACAAAATATGGAAAAAGTAAAAGGGCAAACCCAATCGCTATATACTTCCATTCAACTTGGTGTGAATTCAAGAATACGACCGGTAATGATGACGGCACTCATGGCTGCGATAGGATTGTTCCCTGCTGCTATTTCACATGGCATAGGATCTGAAAGTTCCAGACCATTAGCAAGAGTGGTGATCGGTGGAATTTTATGCGCGATGGTTTTTTCTTTACTGGTATTTCCTCTGATATTTGCCTGGGCATATAGAAGAGTGGATACAAAACATCCTGAAAATGTTGATGAAAAAATATAACATCTAAAAGTGTAAAAAATAAAGCCCCAATAGTTTGGGGCTTTATTTTTATAGCAGGGTAACTATATAATACGGGTACTTTTGTATATGTAATTACAGAAGTTGAGCTATTATTCAAATTTTTACATAAGAGAATAATTATTTTGATAAAATAATTTATATATATTTGACCGCGATTGCTTAGCACCTCCCTAATTATTACTGCTTACTAACACAGATAGGCTTACCAATACAGGTACTGATTGACAGCCTTCATATTTCAAATTCTTTATAATAAACTAATTGCGATCTATTTGCAATGGCATTTTTATTAGTACAAATAATTTGCTGCTTATTATGCTATATAAATTAGCTGATGTAATACTGATGTAGTTTATTATTAGTTATACATGGCGGCTGCTATATTTTAAAAAGTGTATTTATTCTCTTTATATACTGAACAAAACGATTGCATTTTTATTAAACTAAAAACTAAAAAGCTAAAAAATGAAACGATTGCTACTATTTATGTCAATATGGATCATTTCCATGTTCATTCAACAAACAAGTGCTCAAACGGTAGCCAAGCCAGCATTATTAGGATACTGGCAAGATTGGGATGATGCGAGTAGTCCCTACATACAACTTGATCAGGTTGATTCCCGTTACAATAATGTGGTTGTTGCTTTTGCTGTTCCTATTAATGGAACGCTGTATCAAATTGGATATACTCCAATTTCTGGTACGCCGGCTGAATTTATTAGCCAGATCCAAACTTTACAAAGTCAGGGAAGAAAAGTAATTGTAAGTATTGGGGGTGAAAGTGATCCAGTCTCAATTCAGACTGTTGCACAAAGAAATATTTTTATCAGTTCACTCGATAGTGTTTTGAATACATATGGTTTTGATGGTGTTGATATTGATTTTGAAGGAACCTCCCTTTCTATATCGGGCGGTACAATTGCTGCGCCGATAGATGCGCCGGTTATAAATCTTATAGCAGGCTTAAAACAGGTGATGCAGGATTATCGTATATCTCACAATAAAAAAATGCTATTAACAATGGCTCCTGAAACTGCCGATGTGCAAGGGGGAATGTCTGCTTACGGTGGGATCTGGGGTTCGCAATTACCTGTTATTAATGCCTTGCGGGATTCTTTAGATGTTTTGCAGGTGCAATTATATAATACAGGTACTATGTTTGGTATTGATGGTAAAATTTATTCAGAAGCCACTGCGGATTTTATAGTGGCAGAAACAGAAGCCGTTATACAAGGATTTAATACAGCCGGTGGTATGTTTGCAGGATTACCGGCAAGTAAGGTTGCTGTTGGCTTACCGGCTTGTGCAGGTGCTGCAGGCGGTGGTTTTACAGATACGGCAACAGTCAGAAAGGCAATTAATTACTTACTAGGAAAGGGGCCTAAACCTGGTTCATATACTTTGCTGCAAGCTGGAGGATACCCAACATTAGCAGGCATGATGGATTGGTCCATTAATTGGGATAAGGTTTGTAGTAATGATACCTATGCTGAAAATTTCCAGACAATATTTAATGCCACTACAGTTACAGAACCACCTGTGGTATCAAGTTCATCAACAGCAAACGGAACTGTTGGAACAGCGTTTAGCTATAGTATAACGGCAACGAATACCCCAACAAGTTATGCAACAACGACATTGCCTGGAGGATTAACCATTAATACATCAACAGGAATTATAAGTGGTGTGCCAACAACAGCCACAACGTCTACCGTTACGGTAAGTGCAATCAATACAGGTGGAATAGGAACCAAAGTTGTAACAATAACTATTGCACCTGCAGTGCCAAATGTACCGGTAATATCAAGTTCGCCAACAGCAGGTGGAACTGTTGGAACAACATTTAGTTATAGTATAACGGCAACGAACACTCCAACAAGTTATTCTATTGGCGGTGTATTGCCAGCAGGTTTAATTTTCTCAAATAGTGTAATAAGTGGCACACCAACAACTGCTGGAACCTATATAGATACAATAAAAGCTACAAATGCCAGTGGAACAGGTGTACAAATATTAACGACAACGATCTTGCCAAATAATAAGCCTGTGATTACTAGTGCTCCTACTGCAAGTGGTACAGTTGGTACAGCTTTTAGTTACAACATAACGGCAACAAATAACGCAACAAGTTATGCCGTGGCAGGAGCGTTGCCTGCAGGTTTAACATTATCTGGTGCAATAATAAGTGGTATTCCAACAGTGTCGGGAACCTTTGTTGATACCGTGAAAGCAACTAATGCGGGTGGTACGGCAAGTAGTACGTTAACCATAGTTATTACATCTTCAGGAACTTGTACAATACCTGCATGGAACGCTACAACACAGTATGTTGGATCGTCAGTAGTATCCAGAGACGGAAATCAATACACAGCAAAATGGTGGTCGCAAGATGAAGATCCTGTTTTGAACAGTGGTCCGTATGATGCATGGGCACTGAATGGTCCTTGTGGCGGAGGCACAGTTAATATTGACCCAACGGTATCTATTAATTCTCCTGCTATTAATACAAGCTTTACGGCACCAGCAAATATTGTTATTGCTGCAACTGCTGCAGATGCAGACGGCACAGTTAGTAAAGTTGATTTTTATAATGGCTCAACGTTGTTAGGTACAGTAACATCAGCTCCATATAATTTTAGTTGGAATAATGTTGCTGCCGGTACTTACACATTGATTGCAAAAGCAACTGATAATGCAGGTGGAACAGCGACTTCAGCAGCAATTGTTATTACTGTTGATACAGCGACCGGTACAGATGATTGTACTACCATACCTCAATACGTTTCTACGGGTGGTAATTATGGGCCGGGCAGTATCGTTAAAAACGATGGTAATCAATATCAATGTAAACCATGGCCTTATTCAGGTTGGTGTTCTATTGCGCCATCTGCTTATGCACCGGGTACAGGAACAAACTGGAGTGATGCCTGGACATTAATAGGAAGCTGCACTTCAACGCAATCACGTGCTGCATATGTTGACCCCACAGATAAAACGGTTAATGAAGGTCCTAATGATGTAACGTTGTATCCTAATCCGGGAGCTAGTGGAAAAGCGTCAACTATAACATTGTTGTTTGATTCGATCCCAGGTAATATAGTATTGAATGTAATAGATGCGAACGGAAAAATTGTAACGACGCAGCATTATTATAGTGTTGAAAGATCGCTACAAGTATCACTCCCTTCATTAAGCAGTGGATTTTATTTCATTCGTATACAAGGTGAAAATACAATATGGAATAAAAAATATTTGATTGAATAAAGGATGATCAAAAAATAGTTACTGATAGATAATAAATTATCTGTTTGATATTTATAAGGGAATTGAAACGATGTTTTCAATTCCCTTTTTTTGTGCATTCGCATCTCCAATAGGAGTCTCAATTGCACTATATATTAGAAAGCGTCTTCAATATCTAAAATATTATAAGTGCTTAAATTAAAATTGCTGTCGTACAATGATATGGTAGCTATAATTTCTCCCATTTCAAATTTACTTGAACTCCTTATTTCATTTATGCTGCCTTTTATTTCAGCGCCTTTTACTACGATTGTAATTCTGCCATTATTCTTAATTACAGTATTATTTATCATTTGAAGCTTAGTGCTAACAGTATTAAATCTATTGTATACGTCGTCTAGGTTTACACACATATTGTTATTATTTTATAGAGTAAAAATACTAATTTGTTTTATTATTAGTTCTCATTCAACCAGTTAGAGCTAATAGTCCTTTTATATATAAATATTTAATAAAAAGTCTTTTGTAAGGTTCTTGTTTTATATACGTCTAATAGAACATTACAAGGTTAAACGAGAAATTCAAAACGAAAAAGAAGTTAACCTCGTAAATATTTTAACTAACCTATTTAATTAATGAAACATGACATTTAAAAACATTTTATCATGGCTATTAAGGCTAACCGCAGCTATTATTCTTTTACAAACTCTCTACTTTAAGTTCACGGCGCAGCCGGAATCAGTAGAATTATTTACTAAATTAGGGGTAGAACCCTGGGGTAGAATAGGTACCGGCATTATAGAATTGTGTGCGAGTATTTTGTTACTTGTTCCATCAACTGTTTTTATAGGTGCGGTTCTAGGTGTTGGGTTAATGTCGGGTGCCATACTAGCTCATTTAACGGTGATAGGAATTGAGTCAAAAGGCGACGGTGGTCAATTGTTTATGCTTGCCATAACTGTATTGGTATGTTGCCTGGTAATATTGATTCTTCATAGGAAACAAGGAATAGTATTCTATAATAGTATTTTTAAAAAGAATCAAAAACTAAAAGTTATTCTTTAGTATATCGATAACCTTAAAATTCCCGGACATGATCTTTATACAACTATCCGAACAATTGCAATCGCTTAAAAAGCTATTGTCGTCATTAGATAACAAACAATATAATGAGAGAATAGCGCACCTTGGTAATGCTAGTATTGGTGGTCATACAAGGCATATCATAGAACTGTTACAATGTGCCATTACCGGTTATTATAATGGTCAAATAGATTATGCAAATCGCTCTAGAAATCTTCAGTTGGAAACAGACCAGAGTTTTGCTCAATCTGTTTTACAAGAATTAAATAATAACGTACAACTTCCCGATAAGCAGTTGATCTTATCAGTTGAAGAGATTGATGGGGGTATTAGGCATCCTAACGTTAACACAACATACTTTAGGGAAATAGTTTACAATACAGAACATACAATCCATCATTTAGCCTTAATTAGAGTGGCCATTATTGAAATGAAACTGGACATTGTTGATAATAATTTTGGTATGGCTTATTCAACAATTAAATACAAAGCATCATTAAATAACCGAGCATAAGATGTGTACAGTAGTTTATATACCTAATAATAAGAAAATATTGCTTGCCTCATTAAGAGACGAAAGTCCTAATCGCGAGCGAGCGATATCGCCGGAGATTTATACGGAAGGGAACATTTCTTTTTTATCTCCTAAAGATCCAATGGCAGGAGGCACATGGATTGGAGCTAATAATTCAGGCAATACAATTATCTTATTAAACGGCGGTTTCGAGAATCATCCAAGAAAAGACAACTACCTAAAAAGCAGAGGAATTATTGTATCGGAATTATTAGCAACCAAATCACCTGTTGAAGAATGGAAACTCATTGATATGGAAGGTATAGAGCCATTCACATTAATAGTATGGAGTAAAGCGATTCTTGTTCGATTAGTTTGGGATGGTATAAAAAAACATAAAATAATACAGGACAAAAACATTCCGCATATTTGGTCGTCATCTACTTTGTATAACGCTGCAATAAAAAAATATAGAAAAGAATTATTCCAGCAATGGATAGCGGAAGAACCGTTTGTTTCAAAGCTATCTGTACTCAATTTTTTTAAAACATTTACCAATGCGCAGAATGGTTTTATAATGAACAGAGATGAAAAAATAAAAACCCTTAGTTATACTTCTATTGAAATAAATAATAACAGTACAACAATGAGCTATTACGATCTTTTAGCAAATACTCATCATGACAGATCGATGCCTTTTATTAAAATTAAAGATGAAATGGCGGTCAGAGATTTATGATCAATTCAAACTCAAGCAATGAATTATAAAATAAGAAGATTTTATATCAAATTATTTAGCTGGGAATATTGGCCGATATGGATAGTTTACTTTCCTGTAAGCTTTTATTTTTTGTACCTGGCAGCTAAAGCAAGATCATTCTTTTTCTTTTCAGCATCTAATCCTACCATTGAAACGGGAGGAATGTTTTTTGAAAGTAAATGGGAAATATTTAAACTGATCCCTAAAGAGTATTACCCAGCAACAATATTCATTGAGGCAACTGACAATATTAGTATGCTTGCCAAAAAGCTGGAAGATTCCGGTATCCAATTTCCTTTAATAGCCAAACCAGACAAAGGCGGAAGAGGATGGGGAGTGAAGAAAATTGATTCAATGGAAGAGCTTCTTTTTTATAAAACCAAAATGAATATTTCATTTTTGATACAGGCATACAGCAATCATCCAATAGAATTAAGTGTGTTTTATTACCGCAATCCTAATAATAAAAAAGGAATTATAACATCCGTTACACTAAAAAAAATGCTGACCATTATTGGTAATGGTCATTCGACAATTGACGAATTAATTCAAAATAATGACAGAGCTTTTTTGCAGTATGATAAATTAAAAAAGCAAAATAAAATTGATTTTGAGAGAATTTTGAAAACTGGAGAAAAGGAGACGCTTGTTCCTTATGGCAATCATGTATTGGGTGCCACCTTTCTCGACTATAATCATATTATCGATCAGGAATTAACAGATACGATTGATACGATCAGCAAAAGAATTGATGGCTTTTATTTTGGTAGATATGATTTACGCTGTGCCAGCATCGAAGATCTAAAGAAAGGAGAGAATTTTTCTATTCTCGAAGTAAATGGCGCAGGTGCAGAACCAGCGCATATTTACGAGCCAGACTTTTCATTTTTTAAAGCACAGAAGGTTATACTGAATCACTTTAGTATGATGTATCAGGCCGCAAAAGAAAATAATAAAAGAGGTGTGGCTTACATGTCATTCCGGGATTTCAAAAACACCAGAAAATCAGAAAAAGAATACAGACAAAATGTTAGTATAATATGATCTTGATTGGTATAGCTATAGGATTCTATGGTTACCTTATTCCGGGTAATATCAACATTATGGTACTGGATCTGTACGCCTCAAAAAAATACAAGCTATTATTTTTAATACTGGGGCTAATTATTTTTTTTGAAAGTATTTATTGTCTTACAACTTTATTCTTATTAAATCGTATAAGCACCAATGGAGAGTTATACACTGGCATTCAATTATTCTCGTATCTTTTAGCGTTTATAATGGGGTTGTTAATGCTACTTGAAAAAAAGAAGAAAAGTAATAATAAGGCTGGTAATAATACATTATACAGGGGCGTATTTAGCATGATCATTCATCCGCAGCAAATTCCTTTTTGGTTAATTATAGGTGTTGTCATAAATCCTTTAATGAAATTCGGAAGTAGCTTTTTTTCGATAGGCGGTTTTGTTTTTCTAAACGCGGTAGGAACTTTGCTGGCGATGTTTCTATACATGAAACTGGGAAATAGATTATTAAACTATTTTAGTTTAAACTTATACCAAATTAATAAATCAGTAGGCATATTTTATATATTCATCGGCGGATATTGTTTTTCAAATCTTTTTATAACCCTTTTTAAAAGCTGAACGGTTGTTAAATTAAATGGCTAAAATGTTGGGCTCTTATTTTTATATTATATTTGTTTAAAATAAGAAGATTTATCTCAAACATGCAACTCCATATGTTAAACTGTGATGCCTGGGTAGATAATTACACAGATTATTTATATAACCTCGCTTTCTATAAAGTTGGGAAAAAAGAAGAAGCGGAAGATCTGGTGCAGGAAACTTTTCTATCTGCATATAAAAACAGAGATACTTATAATGGCGCAGCAGCTGAAAAAACCTGGTTAACCGCTATTTTGAAAAATAAGATAATTGATTATTACCGTAAGTCAAAAGTTACCGATAGCTTTTCAGATTATATCGATAAAACAGAAGCGTCTTTTGAAAGTTCATTTTTTGATAATAACAATTATGGCAGGTGGCATGAAGAAATAGGAGAAAATTTCTTCTCAAAAGCATCAGATCATTATCTCATCAGCAAAGAGTTTCAGCATTTTTTAGACATTTGTCTTGAAAAGATGCCTGTTAAACTCAGGTCCATATTTATTTCGAAATATATTGATGAAGATAAAACTGAAAATATTTGTAAGGAACACATGATCTCTCCGTCTAATTATTGGGTGATCATATTCAGATCGAAAACGTTATTGCGTTCTTGCCTTGAAAAAAAAGGAGTACTAGGCTAATGAGTTACTTTAACCGCATATTAAATAATTGTAGTGAGGCCTCCTTACTTGCTCTAAAAAGTAAAGAAGAGAAACTTCCTTTGGGTCGAAAATTGGAAATGAGGTTCCACATATATTTTTGCAAATGTTGTAAGAATTTTGAGAAACAATCTAATTTGATTGACAAATCACTAAAAGCTTATTTTAAAGAAAACAAAGAGCAACCAAAAGTGTCAGAAGATTTTAAAAATAAGCTAAAGGATATGATGAAGTAAGATCGTTTCCTTTTCCAATCATAATAATCTGCGCAGTTCCTCTGCTATTTATAGAAGCTTATATTCATCCATTAATATTCTACACTTGTTGACTTATATGCAAACTTTCAAAAAAAATCTACATTAATTCTCTCTCACTTGTAAGGTTTCTGTTTGTTTAACGACTAATAAAATAAACATACAAATGAAAAAATTATCTACAATTCTGGTTACTGTTTTAGCAGTCATTATTTTAACCGGTAAAGTTTATGCGCAACAATCTATACGCGTTGCGCAATTTAATACAGAAAATGGACTGGCCCTTCAAGGCTATGATCCGGTGACATACTTTACACAAAACAAAGCAATTAAAGGACAGAAGGAATTGGCAGTAGTCGAAGAAGGGATCACTTATTATTTTGCTACTGTTCAAGATAAAGAGCTCTTTAAAAAAGATTACAAAAAATATGAACCGCAATATGGTGGTTGGTGCGCTTATGCAATGGGTGCTACAGGCGATAAAATAAACATTGATCCTGAAACATTTAAAATAGAAGATGGAAAACTATATCTGTTCTATCATTCCTGGGTCAATAATACATTGAACAAATGGAACGCAGATGAAAAAAACTTAAAATCAAAAGCTGATGCTTCATGGGCCAAATACATTAAATAATTCCACTGGTTTAAACCTTAATTGTAAGTATATGAAAAAGATAATTTATTATGTAGCATTACTTTTTTTCTTTGGATGTATTAACGCATTCGGACAAACTCCTGCCGCTACTTCAGGAATAAACAATAAAACAATTCAGCAAAAATTAGACACCGCCACTTTTGCTGCAGGTTGTTTTTGGTGCACAGAAGCAAAGTTCCAACAGTTAAAAGGAGTTGTAACTGTCGTTTCAGGCTTTACCGGAGGACATGCGGTCCATCCATCTTATGAAGAAGTTTGCACAGGAAGTACGGGACATGCAGAGGCCTGTAACATTATCTATGATCCTTCGCAGATTTCATACGATGAATTACTGGCAGCTTTTTTTGTAGCACATGATCCTACACAATTAAACAGACAAGGAAATGATGTAGGCACGCAGTATCGCTCAGCCATATTTTATCATAACCTTACTCAAAAAAATAAAGCAATTTATTATATAAATAAATTGAACGAAGTAAAAGCATACAAAAGCAAAATAGTAACCGAAGTAGCTCCATATACTATTTTTTATAAAGCTGAGAATTACCATCAAAATTATTATAACTTAAATCCTGATCAGGCTTATTGTAAATATGTTATACAGCCTGAATTAGAAAAATTTAAAGCCGTATTTAAGGGCAAACTAAAACAGTAATTATTGTTATTAAAGCAACTGCTTACAACATATACTCACTTAACCTATTTAATAATACAATATGAAATCACTTTATATCTTAGGCGGAATCCTTCTATTATTTATTTCCTATTCTATTTCACAGAATTTTCAAATAAAAAAAGGACATGAACATAATCCCTATTATTCCAGATACAACCCGTTTGCATGTAACCAATGCTCAATGGAAAAAGATTTTGTCTCCCGATCTATATGCTGTTGCAAGGGAGCAAGCCACAGAAGAGGCTTTTACTGGTAAATACTGGAAACAGGATACTAAAGGGATTTATTATTGTGCCGTTTGCGGTAACGCTTTATTTAAATCAGACGCAAAGTTTGTAAGTACTTGCGGCTGGCCCAGCTTCTTCGAATCGATCAGAAAAAACAGCGTAATATACAGAGATGACAATTCTTATGGTATGCATCGCACCGAAGTTATTTGTGCAAGATGCAGCTCTCATTTGGGACATATATTTGATGACGGACCGCCACCAACTCATAAAAGATTTTGTATGAATTCAATTGCGTTGGATTTTGTGCCTTTAAAATGATCAACATTGATACAATAATAATTGACATGATATAAGGTTTCCTCAACCCTTTGGAAAAATTCTCCTCTTAAAAAGAACTGCTGTAAATTGAAGATGATGAAAAAGTTAATAATTATTACTACTTTTTTTACTTGTTGGATAATATTAGCACAAAGCTGTATGAAGATGAGAATCAGCGATGCAAAAGCAAAGAAAGAATTTTTAGCAGCTGGTATTACATTACATACAGAAACATTAGATGTAAATGGATCTAAATTACATTATGTTCAAACAGGCAATGATACCTTTCCTACTTTGTTTTTTGTTCATGGATCTCCCGGTAGCTGGGATGCATTTAGTGTCTATTTAAAAGATACCGATCTATTAAGAAAATATAGAATGATATCAATTGATAGGCCCGGATTTGGATACAGCGATTTTGGAGATGCCAAAAACCTATCGGATCAATCCGCTATTATTAGTCCAATATTTAAGCATGTACAAAATGGTAAGCCCATTTATATCATAGGACATTCCCTTGGTGGCCCAACAATAGTAAAATTAGTTGCAGATAACCCAAATACATTTTCAGGAATGGTAATATTAGCCGGCTCCGAAGATCCTGCTGAAGAAGCCCCTGAAAAGTGGAGAGGATTTTTAAAGTACAGTGGCTTACAATATTTGCTACCTGGAGCGTTCAGGCCAAGTAATAATGAAATCTGGTATTATAAAAAGGAACTCAGGCCTTTAGCAAAACAATTTGCATCTATTACTTGTAATGTATGGATAATACATGGTAACAAAGATAAATTTGTACCCGTTGGTAATGCTGCTTATGCAAAAAAGATGTTAGTGAATGCAAAAAGTGTTGAAGTTAAAATATTAGATGGCGCACCACATTTTATCCCATGGGCACCCTGGTACAAAGATGTGAAAGAAGTTTTATTGCGATTACATGGTACAATCATTCCCAACGAAATGCTGCCGTGAATAAATTTAAAGCTGCACACAGGGTAACAAACTAAGGGGGTTCAGAAGACTAACTAAGTAAAGTATAAGTATGTATACTCATTTGTCAACACAGACTACAAATTTCACTTTCTGTTTCTGAATCTCTTATACCATAGATAGATATTTCAATTTTCGTTGTCTTTAAAGATATATTTACTATCCTTTTTTATAGTCCTTTTTGACAGTATTAATACCTATTGGTATAAATATTGTGGTGTTTTGAAACAAACAAATTGCGATTAAATTAGAAATAATTATTATGAAATATGATCCAGTATGCAAACCCTATACAAGTAAAAAAATAAAAACGATATTCAAGTCCACTGTCAATTTTAAATGGAACCTGTCAGATAAAATTACTCATCCATCCTCTTTTTTATCGGCATTGACATATTATGTTATAGTACCTGTCATTTATTTATTTTCTCTAATGCCTTTTTGGCTTCTTTATTTATTTTCTGATTTCTTATATTTTGTGCTATACTATATTGTGGGGTATCGCAGAAAAGTGATAGAACAAAATTTGCGCAACTCTTTTCCCCGAAAAACGGATCAAGAAATTAATGCTATCGCAAGAGATTTTTATAAACACTTTTGCGATTTTTTTGTTGAAACGATTAAGATGCTTACGCTTAGTAAAAAAGAAGTCATTAAACGTTGTAAAATGACTCCTGAAACTTTTGCTTTGTATTCAGCATTTGCAAAGCAGCAGAAAAGTGTAATTATAGCAATGGGGCACTTCGGTAATTGGGAATTGGCCTGCAATTCATTCAATGCGCAGGCAGAGCAACAGCTATTTGTAATTTATCATCCGCTCAGTAATAAATATTTCGATGCATTGATGCATAAATTACGCGCCCGTAATGGCTCAAAGCTTATTTCTATGAAAGATACTTACAGGGGAATGATAGCAAATAAAAATGGAATAAATGCAACAGCTTTTCTTTCCGATCAAACTCCCCAGCCCGGTCATGCTTATTGGACAACTTTTCTTAACCAGGATACACCTGTATTTAAAGGGCTGGCACTGATAGCAAAAAAAATGAAACTGCCGATAGTGTTTTCAACTATGAAAAAAGTAAAACGCGGTTATTACGAAATGGTTTCTGAAGTATTAATAGAAAACCCTGAAGATTTTGATGACGATCAGTTATCTGAAATGTATATAAGAAGATTAGAACAAGATATTAAAAGACAACCTGAAATTTGGTTATGGTCTCACAAGAGATGGAAGCATAAACGTGCGTAGATTTGTAAATAAAAAAATGGTGAGACAATCAGTAATTATCTTACCGTGTTCTAAACATATGAAAAAATTGATAGTATTTGCATTGATCATCCTTACAGGTAACTTTGTGAGCTTCCCATATACCACTAGCTCACCTGAAGTTGATCGTGATATTTTAGTAGATACAAAACTGATACGCGGATATTTTTTAACATCGAAATAAGATGCTTCACGCAGGTGATTATCCCTCATATCATTATCTGTATTGATCGTATTAGCATCAATAC
>Ga0207027_1010_pt1 | contig 48764 bp, 36 predicted proteins | sample Alteio_BWMinCont_43_FD_153280 | JGI IMG/M metagenome (GOLD analysis project Ga0207027, IMG submission 153280) | Enriched cells from forest soil in Barre Woods Harvard Forest LTER site, Petersham, Massachusetts, United States -... | ecosystem: Environmental > Terrestrial > Soil > Temperate forest >... | reverse complement strand
TTATACTATTTCCATGCATCCCGATAAAATAAAAATTTTCGCCCGTATTCATCTCGATGATGAATTGCCCCAATTAACGCTGAGAGAAGACAAATCGTCGAGTACCCGAAAGCTGCGTTTTTTTGCCAATATACATCTTGACAGTGAGCTACAAGAATCAAGCCTTGAAGGTGGGGAAATTCAGCAGACTGCGGCTTTCTTGCTGAAAATGATGGAAGATTTTACGCAGGAAGAAAAAATCGAATTCCCTCCTGAGCTTAAAAAAGCATTTAACGAACTACAAGAATCACCTTTGTCTCTTCCAGAAGAAGAATTTCAAGCCATTCAGTCACTCTATAATAATCCCTGTATCGAAATAGCGCCAGGCGAGCTAAAATATTTTCCAGCAGCATTCGATCCCGACCGGACCCGACAGTGTCTTTTGGACTATTTTGAAAAAAAAATCCATTATGCCCCTTTAGCAGAACAAATCCGAATGCTTCACAAAGGTGAATCACTCACCATTCCAGGCGGATATGCGGGCGTCATGGGTGAAAATGGCCATTCTGTTATTTATCGCTTTACAAAAGAAGATGACCAAATACTTATTGAGGTATTCAATACAGGGGCCGGGGTCAGTAGACATTTTCACCCAGAAACTCAGCCATCGGATTACTATCAGACAGATGCTTGTTACCGGCTGAAAGAGGTGGACGATCTTGGAAAAATACTTTCCAGCATGGGCCTTGTTACCGTGATACCCACCTTGCCTAAGGCGACGGACCCCATGGCTTTGCAAAAAGCGGCTTTTTGCAACATGGATATCGTCTATGATGCCTTGGAAAAAAACTGTGAAAGAATTAACCTTAAAGATGAAGCCCTGGTTAGTAAATCTTACGTGGCTCAACAATCCGGCACGTGCAGTGTTAGAGTATTCACGCCATTACTCCATAAGCTGCTCTGCGATGAAGCAGTGAGAAATCGCTTTAAGTTATATTATAAATATCGCTCTATCTTAAATTTTTATCAAGAATTAAAAGCAGATAGCGATAGCACCGCGCATGATTGGGAATTATTGTCGCTTGCAACGACTAAACTCATGCGAGTGATGCGAAAAAAAATAAATCGTGAAACCTTTGAGAAGGAGAACTTTAGCGAAGTTACTGCTAATTTATTAGAAATTAATCGCCATGCGCACAAAAAAATAATGTCGGCAAAACGAATGCCTTTGCCAATAGCAGAAGAAAAAGCCAGCCTCGTATGGACTCCCAGTTATAAAAAAACAGAATTCCAAGAATTTAAGCGATCAAGAGAACCCCAAATGTCTGCGGATCATGTATCCCTACAGGCATTGACCGCATGGATTAAGGAAAACCAGAAAAATAGCAGCATCAAGGTGATGGTATTTTATGAGAAAATCACTCAAATCCTCATGACGCAGCCATACGATCCATTTCAGAAGCGGTTCGCGATTGAAACACTGATCAAACTGCTCCAAGAAAAAAATATTCAGTTGGATACAGCCGATATCGATAATAATAAGAAACTCGGTCATTTCCTCAAGCAGAGCGAAAAAATAGTGCGCATCCTGGTTGAGCAAGGGTTACATCATGATGCAGTGACTCTCACTGATATTCGCTTAACAGCGACGTTGTCTTGCCTGGTTCGCGAAGCAAGTATTGCAGCAATGCGGGGCCCGCGTTTGGCGATGCTGTGGCCACAAGAAGGACTGTATGAAACCACTGCAAATACTGCTGGTTTTTTGGAAAAAATCCGGGATGAAAAGGGCCTTTCTGCAAAAGAGTATAAGCATGCGCCCATCACGCAAAAACTTCCATCACAGAATCTTGATAATGAGATGGCTGATGAGTTGATGAAAAGTGAATATTTTTTAAATCTTTATAAAAAAGTATCCTCTAAAATGAATCCAAAAGAATGCCTATCGCAATTATTTGAGATTGCACAAAGAGGCCCAGAGTACTATAAACATGATTCTTCTTACACTGAAAAAGAGTTACAAGCGTTTGTAGAATTTGTTGAGAATGAATCTCTTTTAGGATTATACAGCAGGGGAGGCAACCTTTTACAACAGTTAGGTGGTTTTGATAAGGATTTTAAAACTAGAATTATCGCATCTTGCAATTATTTCAAACACAATACTTCCATCCAATTGGAATTCGATTTTAAAAAGCTAAAAACATATCCCATCCGAGCAGAGAAAATTGACCCGCTTGCACGACTTCGCTACACACTCAAGCGTGCGACGTTTTCTTTTGGTGAAAAAACTATGCAACTAAGTATGTACATGAATGAAGGTAATGTTTTAGGAACACTGATCAAAAATAAAAATCAAAGCCTTGAGATAACGTTGCTGGCCCTTCATAATTTATGGAATTCATTTTATAATGCGTTGGATTATTTTTCGAGAAACCCGTCAAAATTAATTGATTACTATCATCAAGAGGCTTTTTTGATGGGTATTTTTGGCGGTGGTGGACGAGACTTAAGTAAATTAAATGAAAAAAATTTTCCATTGCTGCAGTCTATTATTGACTATCACTTTAAACTTTTTGTTAAAGAACGACAAACGAGTCACGGCCTATTTTTGCTGGAACTTTTTATTCAATTCAGAGAAGCAGATTTTTCTCATCCCTGGCTTGATAACAAATTCGAAAAACTACTGCCCTGGCTGATGGACGTCTTGGACCTCGAACCTCCCTTGATACAGAAAAGAATACTCTGCGCACAATTGATTGAAGGGGCCCGTGATTTTGACGCAAAAATAGCCAGTTCTGAAGAAAAAACAAGCCCCCGAGTCTTAGTCAAAGCACTGTGCGATTTGATTGCTCTAAATAAAAAGCAACGAGAACTTTCTTCTCAAACCAATGACCGCACTTTTTTAAAAGCAAACTTAAGTTATTTTAACCTTATTATGAAACACCATGATTTACTGCGCCAGCATCCAGATGATCTCGTACCAATGCTTTATCCGAGTCGCACTGCGGAAGAACAGAAAAAAATTTCCGCAACGCTTTCATGGGAAACGTTCCCTCAACTTGTGATGGTTGTTGACGGCGAACAAAAAATCTTTAATTTGGCGAAAGGGGAAATCAGTAACAAAGAAGGCTGGGTCCAGTGTTATGCTATTCCAGACGTGTATGCTTCTCGTGTTTTTGGTGTTGAATTTGATCATCAAGTATTGATAGAAAATTTAAAAAAATGTTCCAGCGTTAGCTATCATTCAATTCGTGTGAATGGCATTGAAGAAGAAGTCATTGCTCGGATTGCAGACCAATGCTTTCATTTTCAACGAAATGACAAAGGGCAGCCGACAGTATTTCTTAAACGGAGCGTAAAAGACACTGATTTTATTTATCAAAAAATGGATGCAAGTTGTTTTAAAGACGATGAAATTCGTTCAGTTCTTTTGGAAAACCCAGAGTATACTGTTTGGATTGATTCCCAAGCGGATGACCAGGCCCTTATATTAGATAAAGACTTTAAAACAAAATTTTCATTGGACCTTCGTAATAAAAAACTCACTTCCTCTGAATCAGGTTATCAAATGCTCCTGAAAGAGCAATTGATTAAAACCCATCCTTTACTCTTCGCGCAGCTAAACAATTTCGTCGGGCACGATTTTAGGGTTTACCAAAAACCAGGTACTGAATTGATGCAAATAGACATACCCGGGTATCAAATATCCTTTAGCAATGCGCATGGGCCAGGGGGCGAGCTGATATTTTCAGCAGATCAAAAGCTTAAGCTCAATACGCAAAAACAGCTCGATTTCCCAGGATCAATGACGTTAATTGATGAAAAAGACAATCATTATCTTCTTTTCCCTGACTTGCCTTACGTTGGTTCAGGCAAAGAAGGTTATTTTATTAAAGCAGTCCCTGATGATGACTTGTATTCGTTTACAACGGCGCAAAACCAATCGGCATCGCAATTTCAATATTTTAAAAACTATCGCAATTATTTTAAAATAAAGTGCAATGACAGGGGACAGCCACAACCACAGTCCTTCGAAGAAAAACTTTTTATTTGTTATTATTATTTAAATAACAAACAGTATGACAAGGCACTTTCAAGCATAAAAGCGCTGTTAAAAGAAGAAACCCTGGAAAATAGTTTCTCTGTTCTTGAGCTAATTCACCGCATTGTGAGTGAATCCCCTAAAAAGACAAACCTGTCCCAAGGAACGCCCTTCACGGAGGCCATTCTTGCAATCAAAATCAGGGCTATTCTGCTTGCTGCTAAGATCAAAATATCGAAAAAAATACAATGGCCGAGTCGGCCTCTTGACTTCACCTGTTTTGCTAAGCTCAATGACGTCAAGACTTTTTTTGAAATATTTCCCGATCAAGAATGTGCTAATTTAATTAACAAATATGTTCGACATATTTCTCAAGGCGTTTACCCTGAATCTTGGCGTATCACCGATGAAGAATTGCGTATCTTGATTGATTTTGATTTTTCAGTGAAGCTAAACCAAAACAAACACATTTTTCAATGGCGAGGTATTTCTGCGCTAAAATCACAAATTTCGCCAGAGGGCCTTGTCGCCGAGGCTAAAAAAATCTCTGTTTCCTTGAATGAATCCATCACAGAAAGTGCAGCTTTTGTCGCGCACTATCAATCCCATGGTTATCTGGATAAGAAAGAAGAAAAAGCTTTTAATGATCGTCTGACTGCTCACATGAGCAGCTTGGAAAAACACACGCAAACCAAGGAAACACTGCTTGCGCTTTGTCATCGCTTACAACAGAGTAATCCTGCCATTCAACAGGCCATTGAATCGCAAGACATGACAGCCTTAGTCTTTGATGATTTAATAGTGGCTTATTTACGCAATAATGCGCAAGAACTCGCACAAAAGCTGGGTGTACCTGAAACAGATCCCATGATACCGCATATTTTTTTGGCTCTTCAGAATGTTCTGAAGCTGGCAGTCCAGTTAGAAAGACTGCAGAAAATACAATGCTCATATCAACGGATGTCAAAGCCGCCTAAGGATGAAGAAGTTATGCAGTGGAGGAATGCACTGCGTGAATTTGACTCTGAATACAAGCTCACAGAAAAAAATCGTGAATTATTGATTTTTGAGTATTACGAACAAAAACGCTTGCGTGCTTCACAAGTCAGTATGATTGAATATGTGCTACGGCCTGGCAATGAAAATTGCGGTATGCAATTTATCATGGGCGGCGGAAAAACATCAACCCTGTTGCCACTGGCAGCAATGAAAAATGCGGATGGTGATGCACTTTCAATTGTGATTGTCCCTGAGTCCATGCTGGCTATCAATGAAAAACAACTCGATGTGACAACCAGCCGCTTATTTTCTGCTAAATCACTGGGCTTGTATTTTAGTAGAGAGACAGCCGTGACACGAGACAGCGTGCTTCGGATACTAAATAGCTTGAAAAACACGCAAAAACAGCGTGGTTATTTGGTGACTTCCCGAGAAACATTACAAGCATTGGAGCTGAAGTATCTTGAATTGCTGAGCAAGAAAGAGGACCCTGAATGCATTCAGTTAATGAAAGAGATACTGCTGCTGGTTCGTGAAAAAGGGAAAGCCATTATCGATGAAGTTGATTCTGTATTGGATATCAGAAAAGAATTTAATTATAGCAGCGGCGACCCTGTGGCTCTCGATAAAGTTTTTATTTCAGACACACTGGGTCTTTATCGGATATTGGATAGTTTGCCGCAGCGGAAACCGACCGCTGAAAACATTGAAAAAATCATGGCTGATCTACTGGACCGGCTGACAGAAGAAAAAGGGTTTCTCTCCAGTCTCGTTCAACGCTTCCCAAAGGCTGGCCTGAGAGGTTACTTGCTGGGTTCGACTGTCCAAAGTGATTTTATTAAGGAACTTCAGCCCATTGACAGAGAACGGATTGCACTTTTAAAACATCAACTCACACAGCTCCTGCCAGCAACATTGCTTCAAGAACTCCATGTGAACTATGGTGCTTCTAGAATTCCTTATGGTGATAAATTATATGCCATTCCTTATCTTTGCAATAATTTGCCCGCGGAAGATTCGCAATTTAGCAGCCCCTATGAAACGCTTAATCTCACTATTCAAATGCATTTGGCTTCTCCTCTCAATAAGCCCATTTTAGAAAAAATGCTTAAAGATTTTTATGGGGCCCATTTTAATGAAAGTATAGAAAAACCTTCGATGCTGACAGAAGCCTCTAAACGATTTAAAGTGCTGACAGGACTGGACTTGGAAACTGTTTATAAGGCCTTTATAAAAGAAGGCAATCTTCGTTTACTGTTAACTTTTTTGGAAAGTCACGATGATAAGCTTACTGCAGTCAAATATTATCTGATTGAACATACCATTGCCCCACAAATCACGTATTATCCAAAAATTCTTAAGTCAGATGCCATTTCGTTAGTTAACCAAATCAATAGCAGTATTGGCATTAGTGGCACGGTGCAAAATCATCGCACTTGGCATGAGCGTATAAAGCTAGATACCAGCCTTAATCCAGATACGGATGAGCGGACACTCTTTTATCTTAACAAAAAGAAAGCAAAAGTCTCCGCCTATTCAAAGGACAAGATTACCCGCGATAATATGAAATCCGCATTGGAAACGATGCTACATCATCCTCGTACCCGTGCCATTATTGACCTTGGGGCACTTTTTGCGGGTATCACGAACTTGGACGTGGCCCAATCACTTAGAGAAATTCTTTCAGTAAAAACTACCCCTATCCGCTATGTGCTTTATTATGACGAGAGCAATCACTTGCATGCCCTCTCAATCGCAGACGGCGCTATTCGGATGCTTGATAGAACAGATCCAGACTATTTAGAGCAAGTACTTGGTTGCAGTGCGAATGAGCGCATGACCTTTTATGACCAGTCACATACCACCGGTAGTGACATTCAACAAATGCCTCATGCAAATGCCGTTGCCACGATCAGTCAGAGAACACGCAAACGTGACCTTGTCCAAGGCATTATGCGCATGAGAGGTTTTGAAGATCAACAGACGGTTGAGTTTTTGGTGGGTAGCAATAGTAGTCACTTAAAAAATGTTAAAGATATTATTCAATTAGCAGATAAAAACCAGAAAGAAGAATTATTGGAAGACCACTATCGTGCTGTTTGCAAAAAAATGACGGCGTTGGTGAGAAATAAGTTTTTAACTATTTTGCTGAAGGCATCTAAAGAGAACGCAGGAAAGGCTTTTGAAGCCTTGAAGGGCCGATTTGAATGGAACATGGCGAGTCTTTTTGAGCAATATGGCGGGATATCCACCCTGGAAAAGGTCCGCACAGCGCTCGAGAACCATATGAAAAATGAATTAGCCGTTTGTAACAAGGGGCTCAAAGAATACGCTGTGCTGGATGAGACTCTCGATAGTGAGAGCATCATGAAGTCTTTAGCGAAGGAGATGGGAGACATGATCACTGCGGCCGTTGAGATTTGTAAGCCGGAGGTTGAAAGCAGGGTCTCGACTATGTCAGAGCAAATGACGATCCAAACACAGCAGCAAACGCAACAACACACACAGCAACAAACTCAAGAACAACAGCAATTGTTTGATGAATCCATGCATATAAAATTTGAACTTTGCTGGGACTGGGAAAGTGGTCTTCCCAGTCATGAAGCCACTGCTCTGAATGCTTTCCATCCTGCTTTTAGCAAGTATATTTATGTGACATCCAATTATAGTTACAGAGATATCAATCGTCGCGATAATCCATTATATTTAAATCAAGTACTCGGTTATCAACGGGAAAATATTTATTGTTTATTTAGCAAAGATAACCATACCGGTGAGTTAAGCTGTGTTTTATTGACAGCGCAAGAAGCAGCACTGTGTGAAGCAACCGCTGGTTGTTGGGATGAAAAACCAGAGTGCTGGCCTAATAAAACGTATTGGCTTGAAATGCCTTCGGGTGACATTGTTCTGAAAGGAAATAAACCGAAAGACATTGAACGCGATAAAGATTACCAGCAAATGCTTGAGCAAGTGCAATTTTTCCATGGGGACATTGATCTTCTAATGAAACACGAAACGCCGACTTGGCTTGATCATGTAGGCCGGCAGGAAGCAAATGAGTTTATGAAGCAGGTCTTGTCTAATCCGCTTTTTCAACAAAAAAAACACTATTATGATGAGCACCAGAAAGAATGGCAGAGTCAATTTCTTTCCACCCCAAAAGAGTATGAAACAATTAAAAAACGTGCTTCATCTTACCATCGCAATGTCATTCAAGAAAAATACATTTCTTTATTCATAGACCATGTTGAACATTTCAAAAGAAAAGAACCGGAAGACAAGCGCACGTCTACAATGTCGGATGAGATCAATCGTTTTTTTAAAAAGAGGGTATTTTCAGGTGGTTGTCTTAATTGGCAAAAGACTTCATTGAGTGTCCTCAATCCTCAAGAATTCAGCCTTGATCTTATTGAAAAATTTGCAAGGTATGCCGAGGAGAACTGTGTTGATAAATCAGACCCAACGTATTTAACGCTACAAGAATTTATCGTTAGTTATCTTAAGGCACTTCATAAAAATGAGGAATTGGTAGACTATAAAGTAGTCGAGTATGATGGTTCGTCATCTTATGGTCAATTCTTGCAATTATCAACAGTGCCTTACAAACAATTTGCCACTTATCTTAGGTCTTTAGAAAACTATAATGAGAATGCACATCATGAAAATAAAATTACTTCAGAGCGTTATTTAGAACAGTTTTTAATGACAATTTCTAAGGAGGCGACCAGCATCAATGATTTTATTCATCACGTTTCTTCTAAACTGGAAGAGTATAAACAACAACCGAATCCTTTGTTTATTCAACTGAATCAAATGGTAACGCAGTATCTTCATTGGATCAAAGCGGCTGAAGCCCTCAAAGAGGATGTCTCATCGTTGGAAAAGTGGAAAAAAATAATGGGGAGCTATTCAGTCGAGACCGAGGGCCTTTTTCTGAAGAAAATCATTCAGGATTATGAGCAATGGATGACGAGAAAAGAAAACATCAGTACAAGTAAACAGATTTTAATTTTAAGAAAATTAAGAAATAACCTAGACTATTATATCAATGGCATTATAAAAACTGGCGGAGAAGAAGAATACGAACAGCATTTTCCTCTGGTGGTTGCTTTATGGCAAAAAGTTGATAACGATTTAAATCAATTGCAAAAAATTATTTATACTCATTTTATTCAAGAACGTGATATTCAGGAAGAGGTAAAAAGCGCATCGGATACCTATAAAGATCAAGTATCATCTTTTGAAAAATGGCAAAAAGCCGTTCAACTTTTTCCAGTGACTGCCAGCAAGGGATACGAGCACTTTCATCAAAGCCCTTTCTTACTTCAGCGTGTTGGCGAAGCGTATCAACAATGGGAAGACGTTGAAGAATCAGAGGACTTTATGGAGAAAATGAACAAATTGATCGTATTAAAAAACGCTGTTGATCATTGGATTAGAAAAGCCCAGCAAAATAATCCTTCTGAAGGGCAAGGTAACTTGCGCCTACCGATGATGCTCGCCTTGCAGCAACGAGTGGATAGCAATATGCGCCAAGGTGAGAGAACGATTTACAATAATTTTTTACGAAAAGAACCGAAACGCTCTTTGACAGAAAAAACAATATTGAGAAAATGACAGGCTCAAAAACGGCTCCCGTCGTCCCGCGGACAAGCCGCGGGACGACGCCTGGATCCCGCGCATAAAGCGCGGGACGACAGATGACGATCCCGGTTTTTCTATTTTCTAGGAGCATGCAGAGGAATAAATTTTTCAGTCAGTACTTTAATAAAAGTTTTTGTGATTATATTATTGTTTTTGAAACATTGAAAAATAATTCTTCCTATGGCATCATCTACGTTATTATCTGATAATTGAACCAGAAAATTATTTCGTAACAATTTAAACATTTGCTTATTTCTTTCTTGTTCGTATTCTATTTTAAAAATATGTATCAGATGATTTAACCTAAGCGTATTATTTTCTTGTGCCACATGAAACAGATAAAGACATGTATTGATGTGGTTTTTTGATATTTCTCTTGGATCAGTTAAAGCAACGCCTGGGTTTTGGAAAATGTGAGGGATCTTATTTTTGATGGATGCGATCACTTCACTGCGTTGATTAGGTAAAAGAGGGCTATTGCATATTCTATTCAAGTCTTCGAAACTTCGAATGATGCCTGGTAATTTTGCTTTAATAGCAGAAAATGTGGTGTTGCGCTGATTGGGCGACAGAGTCTGGCAGAGATGCTCAAAATCACCGGTTGTTTTAATAAGCAATGGAATTTTGACTTTGAATGCATCGAATGCTTTCATACGCTGTTCGGGCGAAAGCGGTCGGCAAATTTCTTCAAAATGCCAAGTTCTTTCTATAAGATTCGGCAGTTTCTTTTCAATGGATTCGAATGCTATATTTCGTTGTTCGGGTGAAAGTGGACGACAGATGTCCTCAAAATCTTGAGTCGTTTTGATAAGATTCGGCAGGCGTTCCTTGATCATATCAAATAAAAAATTGCGTTGTTCTTCAGAAAGATAACGACATAGTATGGTGAAACTCGAGGCATTTTCAACCAATTCATGCAAGGTCGGTCTCATCGATTCAAATATAATATTGCATTGATTTGGCGAGAGAGGTGTACGGTTGCGTTTATTCAGTGTCAGAGGTTCGCAGATATCTTTATAATCTCGAACATTTTTAATTAAGTTTGGCAGGTTCGCTTTAAAAGCCTCAAGCATAGACATTGCATTTCGATCACGCTGGTCACGAAAAGATTGACAAACTTTGTTAAAATCATCAACGCTTTTGATGAGATTCGGGAGATGTCCCTTGAGTGCATTCAACATAACAGGGACCTGGTCGGATGGACACGATTCACATTGCAAAAGCAGGGTTCGGTAATCTTTAATAAGGTCAGGCAAGTGTTCTTTCATGGCTTCGAAAACGAGATTACGTTGATCAGTCGTAAGGAGTGGCCCGCAAATATCTGTGAAAAAACTAGCATTTTTGATGAGTTCTGGTAAGTTTACTTTTATCGCATCGAATAACGTCTCGCGTTGGTCCGATGAAAGAGCAAAATAGATGCCTGCAAAATTTTGAGAACTTCTAACTAACTCAGGCAATTCTGCCTTAAATGCATTCAGAAATGCAGAAAACTGATCGTGTGAAAGAGATTCACGTAGGTCCATTAAATCTTTATCGCATTTAATGAGATCGGGTAAATGCATCTTCATGCCTTCCAACATAGCCGAAAATTGGTTGGCTGAAAGAGATTCACACAAACCGATTAAATCACGAGAATCTTTGATCAACATGGGCAATTGTGCTTGCATGACTTCGAACGCCGCCTCATGCTGCTTAGCTTCTGAAATATTGATACGAGGCGCCGTTCTGGTAAATTCCAATGATCGATGTTCTGGTTTAACATGAAGAATTGAATTGTCATCCATAACGACTCTCCTATGTATCATTTATTATTCATATTAACATAAAATATTTTGCGACGTTTAAGATAGGAGGGATTAGTAAAAGATAACAATATGAATTTTTGAATAAAAAGATAAAGAAAATTTTTTTTTATGTTCTTTTTAAAAATAAAGTAACAGCTTATCAGCGCAGTGATTTGTTTGAGAGACGACGTGTATTGATGGATGCGTGGGGTGTTTATTGTTGTAGTGGATCCAATATATATCAAATTAATAAACAGAAAACCGCTTAAAGAACATGAATAATACATTATTTTTGGGTTAATTTAAACACTGTCGGTGGAATTGGGATATGACTTCTAAAAAAACACTTAAGATTGAACAACAATTTTTTGCAGATATTCGTGACTTACTCCGTGCAGGGCGCGAGACGGCCTATCGTTCAGTGAATACGGTAATGGTTAAAACGTATTGGCAAATAGGAAAACGCATTGTCGAGCAAGAACAGCAAGGCAAAACGCGTGCAGAGTATGGTGAGTATCTGATTGTTAATTTATCGCATTATTTAACTGATTGTTTTGGAAAAGGATTTTCTGAGGCTAACTTACGGAATATTAGGCAGTTTTACTCACGTTTTCCTAATTTTGAGCAATTCACTACGCAGTGCGTAGCGAATCTGGGCTGGACGCATATACGATTGATTATGCGTTTGGATGATGATAAAGAGCGTCATTACTATTTACAAGAAGCAAGCTCACAAAATTGGAGCACTCGTCTTTTGGAACGCAATATCAAAAGCGGTTATTATCGACGGTTGCTTTCTTCTCAAAGTAAGCCGGCTATTTTAGAGAATACACAACATCCTACTGAATTTATCAAAGATCCTTATGTTCTAGAATTTTTAGATGTGCCGGAAGATTTGAAAGGCAAAGAATCGATCTTAGAAGCAAGTATTATTAGCGACTTGCAAAAGTTTTTGCTGGAATTGGGTAAAGGATTTTCTTTCATTGCGCGACAAATGCGTGTGAGTATGGAAACTTCGCATTTTTACGTCGATCTGGTGTTTTACAATTATCTTTTAAAATGCTTCGTTATCGTTGACTTAAAAACTGAAAAATTAACACATCAAGACATCGGGCAAATGGATATGTACGTGCGTATGTTTGATGAATTAAAGCGAGGTGAAGGAGACAATCCGACATTGGGTATTATTCTTTGCGCTGATAAAGATGAGACTATGGTTAAGTATTCGGTGCTCAAAGAAAGCAAGCAATTGTTTGCTTCAAAATATAAAACAATTCTCCCAACAGAAAAAGAATTGATTAGTTTTATAGAGCAAGAAAACCGAGAGATTGGCAATGTGAAATAGCGGTAAAATAATTTTGAATTTTTTGATTAGTATACCCGTAGCGTCTGGGTTTTAGGTGTTGCAGCGTTCAATGAGCAAGAGATTTTAATTTTTTTACTTCGAGAAAGGCGCCGGAATAGCCCGCTATTTCAAGCCTTTCTCGAAGTAAAAAAATTAAAAGGTCGCCGCTCAGTGGATGTTGCAACACCTAAAACCCAGACGCTACGGGTATATAATGGCAAAAGTTAACTGAGGTATGTATTAGCATGGAATTTGAAGGCGGACACTATTTTATTTATTTTTATCATACTACAGCTCAAGCAAGCTGGATATGGGCTGATTTATTGAAAGAAATGCTGATTTCTAGCGTAGGAGGTGTAATCGGCGGTCTTATAGGCGGCTTATTGCTTTATAAATGTTATGTTACTCCTAAAGAAAAAATAAAAGATTTAAACGTTATGAAATCCATTTGTACTAAAGCATTATTAACCACACAAACAGCATTAATTTATCAGATGCAGGAATTACATGGGTTTAAGAATATATTTTCAACTAACTTAAATTTTAAAATAGACAATAAAACCATAGGCGAGCTACTGAAAGGAATTACTTTACCCTCTAAAGGTGTGTCCTTGTTAAAAAATATACAAAACAAAGAAATGGTTTTGAGAGAGCTCTCTAAATATATTGCATTGACCCCTGCGTATTCCCATATTGCACCTATTCCCTACGAAATATTTTCTATGTCTGAATTAAGTCTTAACATCATATCAAATATTTCAGAGCTAACTTGTTACTTTGATGGTGTATCAAAGTCAAATCGAAAATATTTAGAAATATTAGGATTGTTAGAGCGCCATCAAGAAGTGAGGGATAGTGTCATGATGTCATCTCAATCTAGCATTGAGGATAAATTAGGTATATACCCGTAGCGTCTGGGTTTTAGGTGTTGCAGCGTTCAATGAGCAAGAGATTTTAATTTTTTTACTTCGAGAAAGGCGCCGGAATAGCCCGCTATTTCAAGTCTTTCTCGAAGTAAAAAAATTTAAAGGTCGCCGCTCAGTGGATGTTGCAACACCTAAAACCCAGACGCTACGGGTATAGTTGCTGCAAATGTCATTTTATTGATTAGATTAGTAAATGAAATTGATATGTTGATGATTAAAATGAATGAGGTCTTCAATAAGGCAGAAAATTATATTATCGCTATAGGAATCTCAAAGCCTATCCCAGCAGATCGTGATAAAGATGGAAAACTTATTTTTGACTTGATAAGTAGTTTTGAGTAAATCAAAAGGGGTAGCTTAAAGGTATCCTTTCTTTGCTAATAAATAATAAAAACTCTAGAGATCAATGAGTTAAACAAGTTACTTGGCGGAGAGGGTGGGATTCGAACCCACGTGGGAGCTCTCGCCCCCCATCCGATTTCGAGTCGGTGCCGTTATGGCCACTTCGGTACCTCTCCAAGAAGCGAGATTATATATAGGCGATCTTATTTTTACTAGCAATTCTACTAGGCCGGCCATGAATCGCTGATTTTTTGCTCGTCCGAGCGAATTTGACTATCTATACCCGTAGCGTCTGGGCTTTAGGTGTTGCAACATCCACTGAGCGGCGACCTTTTAATTTTTTTACTTCGAGAAAGGCTTGAAATAGCGGGCTATTCCGGCGCCTTTCTCGAAGTAAAAAAATTAAAATCTCTTGCTCATTGAACGCTGCAACACCTAAAACCCAGACGCTACGGGTATAGCGCTTTATTCTAGCTCCGGCGGCACTAAACTGGGTTTTTTGAAACTGTCCGGATAGTTTTTCTCAGGGACGGGGTAATGTGGTTGGATGCTGTCCGATGAAAGTCCGGGCGGGACCTTCAAGGTGGGCACGCTGGTCGCTTTGAGATAATCTACGTCACGATTTTTGATCATGCTTTTATCACCATTAATATAAGCGCAACTGGCCAAGCATAGCGCCAAGCCAGCGATTGTAATTGTTTTTAAAAAACGCATATCTTACCTTTCTGTTTAAATTATTCTGATAATGTGGTTTCTGACAGGATGCCAGCGGCATACAATGCTTCTTTTACCTCAGTATGGTAGCGAAGATCAAGTGGCGTCAGTGGTAAACGTATGCCAGGGCCAATCAAGCCCATACGATGCAGGGCCCATTTGACGGGAATAGGGTTGGCTTCGACAAAAAGTTTCTTATGCAAAGGCATTAATTGTTGGTTTAATTTTTCTGCCAATGCCAAGTCTCCGGCCAACGCTGCAGCACAAAAATCATGCATATTGCGTGGGGCGACATTGGCGGTCACGGAGATAATGCCTTGTGCGCCATGCATCAATAAATCATAGGCTGTCGCATCATCGCCACTGTAAATAGCAAACTGTGTGCCACAGCGCTGCAAAATGTCGGTGGCACGGTCTACCTTGCCTGTGGCTTCTTTAATACCAATAATACGTGGGATTTTGGCTAAACGTTCGACAGTCTCGGGTAAAAGATCGCAGGCGGTGCGGCCTGGTACATTATACAAAATAATGGGTAAATTGACTGCAGATGCGACCGCTTGATAATGCGCAAAGAGACCGGCTTGGGACGGCTTATTATAATAGGGCGTTACAATTAATGCGGCATCGGCACCGGCCTCTTCTGCTGCTTGGGTCAATGCAATGGTATGGGAAGTTGCATTGCTACCCGTGCCAGCAATAACAGGTATGCGGCCTGCAACTTGTTTAACCACGTCCGCAATGAGGGCTGCATGTTCTACGGAGCTTAACGCGGGGCCTTCACCGGTCGTCCCTGCAATAATCAAGGCCGTTGTTTGGTTGGTGATATGCCATTCGACCAGTGTGTGTAACGCTGCATAGTCAATAGCACCGTCCGCTTGCATGGGGGTCACAAGAGCCACCATACTGCCTGTGTACATAGGATTCTCTCCTAAAAATAGATAGTTTAGCATATAATCGCATTTTTTTAAGGACCTAAAATCCTATGCAAGGGACACCATGGGCTGCGCGTTTATGGGGCAATCAAGCACGCTTGACGGTTTTGCTCGTGGCAACGCTGGTTTTATTGTTTGGCATGTTGGGGGCGCGTGAAATTTGGACCCAAGAACATCGCTGGGCGGACATAGTTTATTACATGTTTTATCATCACGATTTTTTGCATCCAGTACTGAATGGCAATGAATATTATGATAAACCATTATTATCCTATTGGTTTATTTCAGCCATTGTTGCATTCTCTGGAAAAATCACTACCTGGGCCATTCGTTTGCCCTCTGCGTTCGCAGGGTTGTTAGCAATCTGGTCACTGTATCGTATTGGCACGCAACTCGAAAATAAACATTTTGGGTTATTGGCGGCTTGGTTGTTATTGACTACCTATTACTTCAGTTTTTGGTCCCGCGTGAGTAGCACTGATATGTTAAATCTCGGTGGTATCTTGTATGCAGTGGCTTGGTACAGTGAGCATCGTCAGCACACGACTTTTTATGCGTACAGTGTTTTCTTTTTGATTATGGCGATCACTGCGTTATGCAAAGGGCTTGTGGCGCCTGCGGTGGTATTGTTGGTGGTATTGCCGGACTTGGTTTTACAAAAAACGTGGAAAAAGCATGCAGGCAATTGGCGTCTCTGGGTCGCTTGGTTGCCAGCGTTGTTCGTCTATGTGTTGCCTTTCTGGGCATCCGCGTATTTTGGTGGGCAGCATTATCAATCCAATGGGTTAGGTATCATGTATCGCGAAAATATTATGCGTTACTTTAAACCGTTTGATCACCAAGAACCTCTCTATGTGTATTTTATCTACTTGCCTGTTTATTTGCTGCCTTGGGCATTCTTCTTTGTGCCTGCATTGGTTTATTGCGTACGTCATTTTCGCAGCTTAACGAAAAATGTGCAGTGGATGGGTTGGGCATTGCTCGCATTATTTCTTTTCTTCACTCTCAGTGGTTCACGCCGTGGTTATTATGTATTGCCTCTTGTGCCTTTTGCATTGTTACTGACGGCCTACTGGATCCAATGGGGCGTGGCACGCTATCGATGGGCTGGCTATACGGCAGTGGTATTTTATAGTGTGTTTGCATTTAATTATATCATTTTGCAACCGCTTTTTTACTCAAGCGGCGGAGTGATGACATTTGCAGAGGTATTGCATCATACAACCGACAAACGAAAGCCTTGGTCGGCGTGGCAATTTACATTGTTGGATGCGCAAACCAAAGTGAGTTTTTATCTACATTTATCGCCGGATGTGAAAAATTATGGTATTTATGGGTTACGTGAAGAACAAACTGTGCAAACGTTGCAGAAAACCTGGCCACCCTTTAAAACAATTCCTACTAACACAATTATCATCACCCGCCGTCTCTACGAACCCGTTTTAAATCCAGTCTTGAAGGATTTTATTTTGGTCGAGGCGGCGCCTAATTATTTGGAACGTTTTCTGCATAAAAAAGACCCTGATGCGCCCGTAGCGTATGTGCCAAAATCGTATTAAAAATCGTGTTTCATTTTCTTTGTTTTTGTAATATGATGATTTAAATTTTTTAATTATTAACTAATGGAATGAACAGAAGGAAAATTTTCATGACGGATAATTTTTTACAAAAGTTTGAAGAAAAAGTAATGGTGTTATTGGCTGAGCTCGAAACAGTGCGCAAAGAAGTCATCCAATTAAGGCTAGACAATGCTAACCTTAAATCCGAAAAATTAAATTACACGAAAAAATTGCAAGCGTTGGTGTCTTTGTTTGATACATTAAATGCACCCGAACAACACCATGCGCATGAAGCAGTCAACGCTGAGGAAGAGTTTGCAACTGCGTAATGTTTGAGGGTGATTGTCATCTAAAAAGGAAAAAATATCATGGCGGCCGCTATTGATCTTCAACCTTTAGTGAAGCGACTAAAAAAGCAATTGTCAGCCTTACGTCGCAAGGAAAAAACGGAGCGCAATCAACTCCGTGCAGCCATGCGTAAAGTGCATAAACTGACAAAAAAACATAAAAGCGCGCTTGACAAAAAAGCAAAAGAGACTAAAGCAAAAGTTGCTGCTGCGGAAGCGGCCGTCTATGAAAAACTTGCAAAATCCATTAAGAAAAAAGCTAAAAAAGGGCGTGCTATCAAAAAAACTGTGCCGGTAAAAAAGCGTAAATAGTGGCTATGGTGGGCATGCTACGCTTTGCCCACCCTACCTCTTTGTCATTCCTGTGCGCAACTATATGGTGGGCACGCTATGCTTTGCCCACCCTACCTCTTTGTCATTCCTGTGCGCACAACTATATGGTGGGCATGCTGCGCTTTGCCCACCCTACCTCTTTGTCATTCCTGTGCGCAACTATATGGTGGGCACGCTATGCTTTACCCACCCTACCTCTTTGTCATTCCTGTGTGCAACTATATGGTGGGCATGCTGCGCTTTGCCCACCCTACCTCTGCAGCGGTGTGGTTGGGGTAGGGTGGGGTGAGGTAGGGTGGGCAAAGCGTAGCGTGCCCACCATAATTGTGCGCAGGTATAATTAAGCTGGCTCTGTTTGTTTGGTAATACAAAGCAGACTGCCTTCCGCTAGTCGAATATGCACTTCGTCCCCCGGTTTGACTTGTTTGCTGGAACGTACAATGTTTCCATTGTTGCTAGCGATAGCAAAGCCCCGTTTAAGGGTAGCGAGAGGACTCAAGGCATCCAGGGTGCTGGCTAATTGGGCCACACGTTGCTGTTGTCGTTGCTGTGCATTTAAAAATAAATGAATAAGGTGTTGTAGATTGGCGGCCAGTTGTTGTTGTAATGTGCGAATGCGGTGGTGTGGTACATGGGACTGCAGTTTTGCGCTGAGCGTCTGTAAGCGCATGGCTTGTGCATGAATAAATTGCTGTTGTAAGCGTCCTAGTTTAAGCGCATACAAATCCAGTTGTTGGGCGCGTTCTGTCAACTGACGGGCTGGATGCAGTCGCTGTAAATGTTTATTTAGCCAAGTTAGCTGTTGTTGTGTATTTATCCATGTTTGTTGCATGATACGGACAAGATGTTTCTTTCTATCGTGAAGGCGGGCCAATAATTCTTGTGCATCCGGGACTGCTAATTCGGCGGCGGCAGAAGGGGTCGGGGCACGCAGGTCAGCGACAAAATCAGCAATAGTGAAATCAATTTCATGCCCAACGCCACTGATAATAGGAATGGTGCAAGCAAAAATAGCCTGGGCCACGCTTTCTTCATTAAATGGCCACAAATCCTCAAGGGAACCACCGCCGCGCGCTAATATCAGTACATCACATTCATTGCGTTGTTGAGCAGTCTGCAATGCGTGAACAATGGTGAGAGCGGCGCCCGCGCCTTGTACCTGGGCGGGATACAGTACGACGGGCACTGTTGCAAAGCGGCGCTGTAAGACGTGTAAAATATCGCGAATGGCGGCGCCGCTGGGTGATGTAATAATCCCAATGCGCTGCGGCATGCTGGGAATTGGTTTTTTATGCGCTGTGGCAAATAATCCTTGAGTATGCAAACGTTGTTTGAGTGCTTCAAATTCTTTTTGTAATTTACCCATACCGGCTTCTTCTAAATGCTCGATGAGTAATTGATAGTCGCCGCGGCCTTCGTACAAACTCACGCGGCCTTTGGCGAAGACATGCAAGCCATCTTTTGGGGTAAAAGTGAGGCGACGGTTTTGTTGTTTAAACAGTACGCAGCGCACTTGGGCTTGGTTGTCTTTGAGTGAAAAATACCAATGTCCTGAGCTGTGGGCAGTAAAATTAGAAATTTCACCTTCCACCCATATCGTCGTGAATGTGCCCTCTAATAAAAACCGTACTTCGCGGTTTAAGCGGCTAATACTGTAAATTTCTTGTAGTTGACTAATATCAAACATGGGTTAATTTGCCGGAAAAGGTAAGCATCCATTAATAAGAAACGTATTAATTGTATACGTTATAGTTGTATTTTCCAGAGCGCTGGAACGAATAAATTCAATGGAGACTGAATTAATAATGCATTGCCATGTCTGAAAAGAAGCGGCCAGCGGTTTTTTTTCTTTGAATGCTTGCGGTGTAAAAAGTGCGATATTGGTTGTCCCGCTGGGGCCTCGGGCCGATTGATAACAGAAAGCGTCTATGTCGGCTTGGCGCATGGCGCGCCCTAATTGTTGGCTGGTGTGATAATGACTTGGCGATGAAATAGTGGGGGTGTGTTTTGCGAAGGGCGGTTTTCGTAAGTCAATCCCGTGATGGGCTTGGATTGTTGTGGCAAATGCCGTGAGGGCAACTTCTATCATGCCAAAGTCAGCTGCGCTCGCACGTACAAAATTAAATTGATAAAATGCTTTTTCTGTCATGGCTGTTGTTAATTGCAATGATCCATACCATAGCGAGGGCTCACTGCGTGTGCCAAAGCGTGAACCGTATTTTAATGGGGGATAACGAAAAGGGGTGGCGAGCAATGGATGTAACCCTATCAATTCTCGACCAAGCGCAGGTTTGACTGCTTCAATCATTTCTTCCAAAATCATTTGCTCTGCGGCAGAATCCACTAATTTACGTGTTGCTAAAATATGCTGTGCTTCAATCAAGCGCCAGGCTGTTTCTTGTAAAGGGGCGATGGCATGTTTTCCATTGCATTGTTCCCAGAGACCATCCATTGATCGTGTTCCTTAATTTTTTCCACGCATAGCATCGAGGTAAGCAAGGACGGTGATTAATCCTTGAATCGATTGCAGCAATTGGATGGGGACGCCGCCTAAATGGGTATTGTTGCTGCGCAACCAGAGTTGACATTGTTGATTGTTCCCTCCAAAAAGAGCATCCAAGCTGCGATACAAGCGTAGCAAGAGCACAGCCAATTCACCTTCTTTGGAGAGGGGGTCTATAAAACGCTTGCCATCGTAGAGTCGACTCAGCGATGATTCACTGGACCCTAGGATACAGGACAATTCTCGCCGGCTTAGGCCTAAGTGTTCAGCAAGTCGTAGCAAGGCTTTTCTTAAAATGGTCTTTTTTTCATGAGGATAGCTATCTTCAGAAGCAACTTTTTTTAGATGAGCGTGCATAAAATCCTCCTTTCAATTGAAATTATAATACAATACTATTTCATATGCAATAATTAATTCGTATAAAATAATGATAAATATCCGACTTTTTATTCAATACTTATGTATAATGAGCGGTTAATTTTTACCAGAGAAGCGGGGAGAATTAACGATGCGTAACATGCAGGACGGTTTTACCTTTGATGATGTTCTATTATTACCAGCTGAATCGGCTGTTTTGCCCAAAGATGTGGATTTACGGACCAAACTTACCCGCGACATCATATTAAATGTGCCACTGTTATCCGCGGCAATGGATACAGTGACCGAGGCGCGTTTAGCCATTGCAATGGCACAAGAAGGCGGCTTGGGAATTTTGCATAAAAACATGACCATGGAGCAACAAGCAGCGGAAGTACGTAAAGTCAAAAAATTCGAAAGTGGTGTGGTCAAAGACCCCATTACTGTTTCTCCACAGATGACTATTCGTCAAGTACTCGAAAAAATCAAAACATATAATTTTCATGCCATGCCAGTGGTTGAAGAGGACCAGCAGTTAGTGGGCATTGTCACGAGTCGTGATTTACGTTTCGAAACCAACCTAGACCAACCGGTTGCGAACATTATGACACCCAAGGCGCGTTTAGTCACAGTGAAAGAATCGACCGAGCGTGCAGTCGTGCGTAAATTATTGCATAAACACCGTATTGAAAAACTGTTGGTGATTAACGATGATTTTCAATTGCGTGGGATGATTACGGTCAAAGATATTTTAAAAGAAGAAGAAAAACCATTTGCTTGCAAAGACCCGTTCGGACAATTGCGTGTCGGGGCCGCCGTCGGCGTCGGGGCGGAGTCCGATGAACGCATTGCAGCGCTCGTGGCTGCAGGCGTCGATGTATTAGTCGTGGATACGGCCCATGGGCATTCACAAGGGGTCGTGGCACGCGTGCAGTGGGTGAAAAAACAATACCCGACTGTTCCCGTCATTGCGGGTAATATTGCGACCGCGAGCGCAGCCAAAGCCCTAGCAGCGGCAGGCGCCGATGCAGTCAAAGTCGGCATTGGTCCTGGTTCCATTTGTACAACACGTATTGTCACTGGAGTGGGTGTGCCGCAAATTACCGCCATTCAAAATGTCAGTGATGCATTAAAAGGTACCGATGTAGCGATTATCGCCGATGGTGGTATTCGTTATTCCGGTGATATTTGCAAAGCCATTGCTGCGGGCGCTTCCGCTGTCATGGTTGGAAGTATTTTTGCAGGCACGGAAGAAGCGCCGGGCGAAGTCGAACTGTACCATGGTCGTGCATACAAAGCGTATCGAGGCATGGGTTCACTGGGTGCGATGGCACAGCGTCATGGTTCCAGTGATCGTTATTTTCAAGATGGGATGACGTCGCTGGATAAGTTAGTCCCCGAAGGAATAGAAGGGCGGGTCCCTTACAAAGGCAATGTCGTAACAATTATTAATCAGCTGATCGGTGGTTTACGCTCGGGCATGGGTTACACCGGTTGCCCAGACATCCCGACGCTGCGCACGAAACCTGAATTTATACGCGTGACCAGCTCCGGTGTACGAGAAAGCCATGTACACGATGTGCAAATTACCAAGGAAGCGCCCAATTATCAGATGGACGAGAATTATAAATAACAACGTAACCATCCTCCCCTCCTTCTTCCTCCTCGGAGGGTTGGTGGGGACATTTTTTAGAGAGTACCCATGACGATTGATATTCATTCACAACGTATTTTAATTCTGGATTTTGGTTCGCAATATACCCAATTGATTGCACGTCGTTTGCGTGAGATGGGCGTTTATTGCGAAATCCATCCATTTGATTTGTCGGATGATGCGGTCCGCCAATTTGCACCGCGCGGGATTGTGCTCTCCGGAGGGCCGGACAGTGTCAATGCAGCAACGACAGTCCGTGCGCCAGAGAGTGTTTTTACTCTGGGTTGTCCAGTGTTAGGCATTTGTTATGGCATGCAAACAATGGCCAACCAATTGGGTGGCCGTGTGGCAGGGGGCCAACATCGGGAATTTGGCTATGCCAAAGTGACGTTGCAGCATCCTTCGCAGTTATTCCATGGGATTGAAGACCAATTGGGGCCGGATGGTCAATCCACGTTGGATGTGTGGATGAGCCACGGCGATCATGTTGCGCAATTGCCGCCGCAATTTGTGTTATTGGCCAGCACATCGACGTGTAATATCGTGGCCATGGCAGAGGAAGCACGGCATTTTTATGGGCTGCAATTTCACCCGGAAGTGTCTCACACGCGTCAGGGAAAACGTATTTTAGAGCGTTTTCTTTTTGATATCTGTGGTTGTCAACCCATCTGGACGACCCAACATATTATTGCGGATGCTATTCATAAGGTACAACACGATGTTGGAAATGACCATGTTATCTTAGGGTTGTCGGGGGGGGTGGATTCCTCTGTCGTTGCGGCCTTACTACATCGTGCGATTGGCCAGCAGCTGACCTGTGTATTTGTGGACACAGGCTTGTTACGTTTAAACGAAGCACAAGAAGTACAAACCTTGTTTGCAGAACACCTCGGTATTCATTTAATTACCGTGAATGCGGAAGAACGTTTTTTACAAGCATTGGTCGGTGTCGATGATCCAGAGAAAAAGCGTAAGATCATTGGACAATTATTTGTAGCGATATTTGAGGAAGAAGCAAAAAAAATCCCTAATGCGACATGGTTGGCGCAAGGGACGATTTATCCCGATGTCATTGAATCCGCAGCGACGAAAACCGGGAAAGCCGAGGTCATTAAGTCCCATCATAATGTCGGCGGGTTACCGGAAAAAATGCATTTGCGCTTAGTGGAACCCCTGCGTGAATTATTTAAAGACGAAGTGCGCCAAATGGGCGTGGAGCTTGGATTGCCGTATGATTTAGTCAATCGCCATCCTTTTCCAGGGCCAGGCCTTGCGGTACGTATTTTAGGGGAAGTCAAAAAAGACTACGCCAATACCTTGCGTCAGGCCGATGCTATTTTAATTGATGAATTATATAAACAAGATTTGTATTATAAAGTCAGCCAAGCTTTTGTCGTTTTTTTACCTGTCAAATCCGTGGGTGTCTTAGGCGATGCGCGACACTATGACCATGTTGTCGCTATTCGGGTGGTTGAAACCATTGATTTTATGACAGCGCATTATGCGCAGTTGCCACACGCTTTCTTAGAAAAAGTAGCTAATCGAATGATTAATTCTGTGCCGGGTATTTCACGGGTCGTCTATGACATTTCCAGTAAGCCCCCGGCAACCATTGAATGGGAATGAAGCCGTGGCTTTTTCTTCACAGGATATTTTTTGGATGCAGCAGGCATTGGCGCAAGCCCAAGCGGCTGCGGAGCAACAGGAAGTCCCCGTGGGTGCGGTATTGGTTCAGGATAATCAACTGATCGGTGCAGGCCGCAACTGCCCAATCAGTGCCTGTGATCCCAGTGCTCATGCTGAAATAATGGCGTTGCGCCAAGGCGCCGAATGTCAAGCGAATTATCGTTTAATCAATACCACATTGTATGTCACGTTAGAGCCTTGCATAATGTGTCTGGGTGCGATTGTGCACGCACGAGTACAACGGGTGGTTTTTGGTGCCAATGATCCCAAAGCAGGAGCGGTGCACAGTGCTTTTCAATTGGGCACTGCCCTGCCATTTAACCACCGTGTACACTACCAAGGTGGCTTAATGGCGGAGGAGTGTGGGCGCGTTTTGCAGGAATTTTTTTGGGCCCGTCGTTAGGGTTGCTAAACATCCCGAAATGTGGATAAAATCATGTTAAATAGGATGAAAAGGATTTTATCAATTGAAAACACTTCTACGTTGGAAAGGACTGCAATTAGGGTTATTACTTACCAGTATTTTTTGTGCAAATAGTTGTTTCGCAGCAGAATCTAATAACAATGAAATCACTGTGTTTATCGCAAAAAAAATTATTACCATGGATCCCGCTTGGCCGGAAGCCACGGCAGTTGCCGTACAAAACGGTAAAGTGTTATCGGTAGGTTCGCTTGCGGACTTGCAACCATGGCTGAGTAAATACCCCAATCATGTTGATAAGACATTCGCTAATAAAATTATCATGCCAGGGTTTGTTGAGGCGCATGCACACCCATTGATTGGCGGCACCGCCATGACCCGCCCATTATTGACGTATCTTCCTGTCCCCAATCCTTACGGGAAAGCTTTCCCGGGAGTGAAAACCAAAGCGGATGCATTAGCAAAATTGAGAGAATACGTGAAACAAGCCTCGCCTGCACAAACGCTGGTTGCTTGGGGTTATGATACGGTGGCCTTTGGTGGCCCGTTAGATAAGGACCAGCTGGACCGTATTTCTGATCAGCAGCCGATGATTGTTTGGGACGCGTCAGAGCATTTAGCTTTCGCTAATACCCCAACGTTAACAAAATACCAAGTGACTCGTGCAGACACGAAAATAAATGGTGTCATGGCGGACGCCAATGGTGATCCCAATGGCCAATTTATTGGTGTGACGGCCGCGGATTTTATACTGCAAAAACCCTTGTCTGAATTAATGTCGCCTGATATCGCTTATAAGAATGTGAAATTTCTTATGGACCTTAGCCATCAACGAGGGATCACAACGACGTCCGAATTGGCGTTTGGGATGATTGATATTCCGTTAGAACAATTGGTTTATACCCGTTATTTCAATGATCCGAATACACCGATGCGCATCGTGGTTGTTTCGGATGCGACCAGCATGGAAAAAGCCAAAGGCGATCAAGCGATTGCTTTTGTAAAACAACTCGAGGGACAAAGCACAGACAAATTAATGTTCCATGGCGTTAAATTCTTTTCAGATGATGCATTTGTAAGCCAGACCATGGTCCTGGAGGGCCCTGGTTATGTTGACCAACACAAGGGTGTATTTATTACTCCCCCTGGTTCCATGTTTACTCGATGGTCTCCCTGGTGGAATGCGGGATTTCATATTCATGTGCACTCGAATGGCAATGGCGGCAATCAAGCGACTATTCATGCCATCAAACAATTAATGGCAAGCAAACCACGATTTGATCATCGATTTACTATTGAACATTATGGAATTTCAACCACGGACATGATTAGAAAAATAAAAGCCCTGGGTGCGATTGTTAGCGTGAACCCGTATTATTTGTACGGTCGTGCTGAAATTAATGAACCCAATATGGGGACTGATCGTGCCGATACCGCTGCACGCTTGAAATCATTAGTGGATGCCGGCATACCGACTTCTATGCATTCCGATACCCCGGTCGCGCCTCCCAATCCATTAGAAGAAGTATGGATTGCTGTTAATCGCTTTGGTCTGTCGGGTAAAGTACTAGGGCCCGAGGAACGCATTACGGTTGATCAAGCATTGCGTATGATCACCATCGATGCTGCGTATACTCTGGGAATAGACAATAAAGTAGGCTCTATTTCTCCTGGGAAATTCGCGGATTTTACCGTGTTAGAGCAAGACCCTTATGCAGTCCCTAAAGAAAAAATCAAGGACATTGGGGTATGGGGGACGGTGCACGGTGGGAAGCTTTATCCTATATAGTGTAGCTCAGTTCCTCCCCTCCAGTCACTGGAGGGGAGGTAGGGAGGGGAGGTAGGGTTTGCCTATCTAATTCGCGGCAGCCAGTACATTACCGCTTAATGTTGCTAATAGAAACAGCATGTAAGTGACAGCACGTTGTTTGTCACTGGACAGGCCCATCCTGTCCAGCGAATCCAGCGCAGATGACTGCTGCATTCCCATGCGTAGCCAAATGTTCATGGTGCGAGTAATTTTTTTGATATGAGAGGGGTTGGTATAATCTTCTCCCAGCATATACAGTAGGTTTTCAATCAACCCGAGGTCTGCCCGCGGTAAAACAGGGCGGTTTCGAAGATGTTTATTGACGATGTTTGCGCCAATGGTAAACATACGAATAATGAGATAGGTGCTGTTTGTCTTATCTTCATAAGCCAGGGATAAAAATACTATTTTAAGAATAGCCAACGGTTGTTCATCCAATGACTCAATGAGAGTTAATAAGCGGCTGCACTCCGTGTCTGCTAAAATAAAGCGTTGGATTTGGTTTTTATAAGCAAATAATTCATGCGCCTGCGGTACGACATTGTATAAGTGTGTGTACAGTGTATTTTCATAGGTCTGGTCACCCGTAGGACGGTATTGTTTTTCTGAAAAATGAGGGCCCCATTTTTTCGGTGTTGTCATTGCTCGTTGGTGCATCGAATGATCTCCTCTTTAGGTATGTATGTATCTTACCTGGAGGAGATTACTCGGGGATGGCTACTCAATTACAATTTTGTCATTTAAACCGATGGTTCGCACAGCCGATACGGTGCGCCGTATTCTACCCATTGGAGAATTTTTCGTATGAATTCAGTGTGTTCTTGCCGTCGAGTGATAATGTAATATTCTATGATACGGCTTGCAACGCTGGTAGAAGGGTTCGTGTTGATTTCATACACAATGTCCTGAAGTACATCCAGTGGAATACGGGTCACATATTCAATGCCTTCCAGTGTGTGTTCACCGTCTTTGGTGATATCGAGTAGAAGCAAGCGAATCAATTTAGGATTAAACATATCATTGTCCTTGTGGTTTAAATTAAATGTTTTCGACAAAAAAATATACAAGTCATACCATAAAAACATTTTTAATAATTCTCGGTCATAGGGGGGCAAAGTGGAGGCCGGGAGCATGGGTGATGGGCAAAAGGATGGTCGGAGGGAAGAGTTAGAAAGATAAAGAGGACGGGGCACATTGTGTTCTTTCGTATTTTTCATTTTCCTTGTTCCTGTGAGTGTCATGCATTGCAGAATTTTAAATATGCCACTCTTCTCGTTTGCTTTAAAAAAAACAATTAGAATTACGATGTACTTCACTGTACAATTATATGTGTAAGATAAAATTAACACTTATAAGTGTTAATGTCAATGCATAAATAGAATGTCTGTGTAATAGATCAGGCCACTAGGCTTAATGATCCATGTCTGTTTATTTTTTTTAAGGTACCTGGTTTGATGATGAAGCTAACTCAAAATCTTAAAAAATTATTATTGAATCATCGGCTCAGTGAAAATGAGTTAGCTCGTCGTACGGGTGTCGCGCAGCAAGTGATTAATCGGATTTTGTCAGGGCAAAATAAAAATCCAACGATTGCAACCTTAGTCCCGCTCGCTCATTATTTCAGTGTGTCGTTAAGCCAATTATTAGGCGAGGGCGATACCATATGTTCGAGTGATTTACACTATTTAGAAAAACAGTCTGTTCCATTGCTTTCCTGGGAAACGTGCCAAGAAAGAATTTTAAAAACGAAATTAGAGCATGATTTGTTTGCATTGCAAATGAATAATAAAAAATTAGAACCATTCATTCCCGAAAATGCGCTGCTTATTTTTAAACAATCAAAAAAACCAAAAGACCGCGATTTGGCTATTGTCTATCTACATCATTCCAAAAAAATTATTTTTAATCGGCTGTTTTTAGACGATGGCCATTTCTTTGTGAAATTGGAAGGCCCCTCTCTGGAGGCCCAGCTAGTCCAATTGAAACCCACCGTGGATAAAATCATGGGGGTTCTCATTGAAGTGAGAATGCAATTTTAGTGGGTATTTTCATGCTCAATCGTCAAGAGGAACGGATTGAAATTGGTATGAATATCGTAATAATCGACATGTTCAATTTTTTTCAAATACTGGATAATGGACCAAGCAGGTAAAACCAACACGAAAGCATAAACCATTTTCCAGACATAACCACACAGCATCATCCATTCTAAATGTGCAGTGCTTAACTTGCCTGTGTAATTCAGGATATCCACAATCACCGTCAAGCAGGCTTGCCCAAAGGCAGTGGATAGTAAACTGCGCAAAATAAAAAAACGACCATGCAAAGCAATTTTCCATTTGGAGAGGAGATAGATATTGGCAAATTCGCCAATGAGTAATGCAACCATTCCGGACCCAACGTAACGTAAAGTGGGATCAAATACAATATGATACGCGTGTGCTTGCGTCAGGGCCGCTGCGGGAGGGAGATGTGATATCAAAGTGACACTGACGGAGAAAATCACTTCTGCCAACAAGCCTAACCAAATAAATAATCGGGGATAGGCATATCCGTACACTTCGCCGACAATGTCACAAATCGTGAATGTTAATGGAAAGGTGAAAATACCCCCGGGCTCCAACAAATTTCCTACCGTGGTTAAACGATTGGCCAAGCAAACGGTGATTAATAGCAAAGTAATGTATAAACACAGTAATAAAGAAGGGTATTTATATTGTTTTTTGCGTGTCAGTGATTGCAAAATTAACTCAGTGGACATGGTATCTCTATCGATCAGAATTATTTTTTAATTGAGTTTCGTGTAACGTTTCCAATACCCCGGCTAAGTAACCGATCCGATTGGCATCCATGGGGCCTAATTGCATGAGCAGTGATTTGTTTTTGGATAGTTCGGTGGGAGATTGCAGGACAGTGGTATGGTTGTGCCTGGATTTCAATTCCAGGATACAGTCATCGGCCCCATTCGTTAAATGCTGCACTGCAATGGCATAATTGGGCTGCATGCGTTCCATGGTCGCCATGTAGGTCAGTGTGCGAATCGTTTGTTTATCCAAGCCCTCTATAAAATCGGCATCGGTAATCACCGCACTAATGTTTTTTTCCACGGCATGTCGTGCAGAAAGCTTGACGACGGCTTTGGTGACGCCGGTTTTTTGACATTCGTAAATATCGACGACTTGATAAGGCGGTTTTTGCTGCATCTCATGAAAAAATTGTTTTAACCAGTGCCACAACCCATGCCATATTCTCTGTTTATTTTTCATGGGTGCTCCCGTGTGGCAATGGCGCCGATACTTTCTCGACCATCTAAAAGTAAGTCTTCAGGAAATTGATGTTGACGATCGATATAAGCAAGATGAGAAATGTCCCATTGGCCTTGGTGTAACGTTCGTTCCAAAATTTCTTTGGTAATCCAATGTACAAAGGTTGGGAGTTTAGCAGAGCGTCCACTGCTTTCATATTGAGCGGGCATTGTGATTTCCCCAGGCCATTCTTGGTGCATTTGCACACGTGCCTCGTACTCTGGAATAAAGCGTTGCCAGTTTTTTAAATAAGGGGTTTCACAAACCACAAATAACTTGCCTCCTGGCTGTAATAGATTACCAAGCTGTTGTAAGGAGCGCTGGATTTTGTTACCGGTAAAAAAATGCAAGACGCGGCAAATTAAAATAGCGGCAAAAGATTTTTTGGGTAATGCAGTCAACTCATCCGGAAAATTGCCTGGAACAAAAATAAGTTCAGGGAAATCTCCAAGCATGGATTCTTTTGCCTGCGGAAATTTTTTTTTATATCGATTGTGAATGACTGCTAAATTATGTGATTCAATGTCATTGCAAAACACGGTGACACCGGGAATACACACTGGCAATGTCGCGGCCCCAAAACCTGCTCCAATGTCGAGTATACAGCTATTGCTGTCGATGAGTGTGCTTGCATACTGAATAAAAGCCTGTGAAATGGGATCGGCAGGTGTTGTCGTAAAACCACCTGTTGGATTATGGGTCTCTATAAAGTGTCCAGTCTTTTCTTCCATGGGTAGGATGACTTGTTCGATGGCATGGGGGTTAACGAGTACCGTGTTTGCAGTGTCTGTGACAAAATGAGACGCTGGAAGGATTGCCCAAGGCAGAGAGACAGGATTTTTTTTCTCTTGAAAATAGCGCAGTGACGCGCTGATTGCCTGGTTGTACGTCAATAAAAAAGCCAGTGTCGGTGTGCCAAAATGGGCTTGCCAACGCCATAAACGCACTGGACGTAGGATTTCTTGTGTTGCAAGGATGGCGCGGTAAAAGCCCTCAAATAAAATGGTTGCTTGGGTATTTTGTAATAGGGGCCCTGCATCACTGGCTAGAATAGCAGTAAATGCGGAGACGAAATTTTCAACAACGTTTCGGGGGGGGGGGCAATTGTTTGTTCAAAAGCTGCTTTTATTTGTTGGTAGAAGTCGTGCACGTACATTGTTAAGGTCCATTTATAACATCGATCTAAGACAGGTGGTTGGGTATGATAACAAACAAAATAAAGTAATCAATACTAATTACTAATTGAGATTTAAATAGGTATACAGTTGCCGACAAATAAGTTCAACGGCATATTGCTTAACACGCAAACCACGAAAAGGCAAGTCATGGTGCGAGTGGTGCTGGGTTTGCTCTGTCATGAAGCGCAATTCCAGTGAGGTCAGCGCTGTATTTTGATTTTGCCAAAATTCATCAAGCCCATCAATAGCAATGTTTAACGAGTGTAAAGACTGCGTGAGATCATTTAAAAAATGCAAGTGCGCTGCAGTCCGGGGTGTTTTAATGATGGACTCCAGCAAACCGCCGGTAGCATGATCAGCAATCGCAATCGTGAAATCAATCGCTGCTAAATGGTTTTTTAATAATACAGAAGCTGAATTTTTTCCATCGCCGATAATATAAGGCGCAACGGTTTTTTCAATCTGCGGTAATAAAGACAGAAAATCCATTTGGTTATTTGAATATAATTTAAATTCAATATAGGGGTACCATAACCGATAGCCAGTCATACAATCATAAGGCTTGGCAAGCAAATCCAACTCTTCAGCAATTTGTCCTTCGCTAACACCGAACAGTAACCATTTATGGTGAAATAATATTTTTTGGAAATGATTTTTTATCAATGTAGGCAGTACGATTTGGTCGACCATGGGTAAACATTCAATCGGTGGGCCTGGTAACATAAAAATAAATTGTTCACTTTGCTGCACTTGACAACCGGCTGCAGTACCATTGGGGTTAGGAATAATGGTTGCTGCACTGGGAAATAAAGCTTGTTGACGATTATTGGGTGGAGGGGAGGCATAACCAAAATTTTTTAAGCGTTGTACAATGCTGTCCCACGTTGGTATATCAAAAACCAACTCTTGCTCTAATGCGTCAGCCAGTGCGTAACGCGTTAAGTCGTCGGATGTGGGCCCAAGGCCACCGGTGATAATTAAGGCGCGGTGCGACTGCAACAAATAACAGATAGCATCTCGAATGTCTGCTATGCGGTCGCCCGTCACCATGTGTCTGCCAACATGCATGCCATTATTAAAAAGACGTTGCGCGATCTCCTGGGAGTTCGTATTGAGTATATCGCCATTGCTGAGTTCATCGCCAGTGGCGAGCAATGCAATTTGATCAGAAACAAGAACATCGCGTGTCATGGGTCTATTATACGTTTTCAAATGTCTCAATTCTACTATGCCGGCTATAAATCGCTGATTTTCTGCAGTTCGCTGCTCACAAGGCCCGTGAGTCCCATATTCAATCCCCTCCTTTGAAAAAGGAGGGTTAGGGAGGATTTGTATAAAAAATTATTTCCTATATGCGTATTTCAGTTAGGATAAACACTTATTTCAGTCTGTTAGTGAATATACCCGTAGCGTCTGGGTTTTAGGTGTTGCAACATCCACTGAGCGGCGACCTTTTAATTTTTTTACTTCGAGAAAGGCTTGAAATAGCGGGCTATTCCGGCGCCTTTCTCGAAGTAAAAAAATTAAAATCTCTTGCTCATTGAACGCTGCAACACCTAAAACCCAGACGCTACGGGTATACTATTCCAATTTTTCTTAAACGTACATTCCAGTACATGATAAACAAGTTAATCAGCTCGTCAGCATTCATGAAATACAGGTATTGTTTATACAAATCCTCCCTCGCCCTCCTTTTTCAAAGGAGAGGATTCCGTGCCAAGGCGTAGGCCCCAGCAAAGCAAAAAAATGGTGGATTACGACGCAGAAATCGCGTCTAATCCACCCTACGTTCTAAATTGTGGAATTACTCAGCGGGGTGGTTTTCTGATGGGTCGGTGGTGTTATTATTGCTGTCAGTACTGACGACGGCGACTGTTTTTTTCGTTAATTTTTCACGAATACGTGCTGCTTTACCACTTAATTTACGCATGTAGTAAAGTTTCGCACGGCGTACTTCACCGCGACGTTTCACATCAATACTGTCCACGATAGGGCTGTAGGTTTGAAAAACACGTTCAACGCCCACACCGTGCGAAATTTTACGCACTGTAAATGCGGAATTAAGACCGCGATTACGTTTAGCAATGACGACACCTTCAAACGATTGCAAACGGACGCGTTCGCCTTCTCTGACTTTGACTTGGACGATCACTGTATCGCCAGGTGCAAATTCTGGGATGTTCTTTTTTACTGCTGCTATTTGCTCATTCTCAAGTATTTGAATAATGTTGCTCATGTTTGTTTCCTCAATAAGAAAGCGTTTGTTCTTGGATAAATTCTCTCAATAAGTTGAGTTGGTGCGTATCCAAATTCATTTTTACTAATAAATCAGGCCTTTTTAGCCAAGTCCTGCCTAATGATTGCTTTAAACGCCAGCGATCAATTTCTTTGTGGTTACCGTCCATTAAAACATCGGGTACTTTTAAGCCTTGAAAACTTTCCGGGCGCGTATACTGCGGGTATTTCAACAGGCCCGAACTCAATGAGTCGAGTGCAGCTGAATCCTCATGCCCTAATGCCCCAGGTATCAAGCGCGTGGTAACATCAATCATTGCGAGGGCTGCAATTTCACCACCCGATAACACATAATCACCCATCGACCATTCTTCATCGACTTCGAGCCTTAACAGGCGCTCATCAATGCCTTCATAACGCCCAGCAATGAGAATGATGCATTCTTTTGCTAACAAGTCTTGCGCTGCTTGTTGGTTGAAACACTTGCCTTGCGGGGACAAGTGAATGACCACAGGTGTTCGTGGCGCAGCTTGTTTTGCAGCGTGGACCGCATCTTGTAACGGCTGCGGCATCATGACCATCCCAGGCCCACCGCCATAAGGGCGGTCGTCGACGCCGCGGTGCTTATTGTGTGTAAACTCGCGTGGGTCCCAGCAAGTGACATTTAATAATGCTTTTTTTAACGCACGCCCTGTAATTCCCTGTTCCAGTATGGAAAACATCGCTGGAAACAGTGTAATCACACCAAACCACACTAATTGAAGTCCCAATTGACATGCATGACTTGGTTTTTTAAGTCAATGCGAATGACAACTTCATCCGGCAGATAAGGAATGGCAAGTTCTTTATCGTCTTCATCATTTTTTACAACGAGCACGTCATTGGACCCTGTTTCGATAAGATAAATAACCTTGCCGAGGGTGGTCCCATGTTGGTTGATGACGGTCAACCCTTCTAAGTCGCTCCAGTAATATTCATCTTCATGCAGGGCAGGCAATTGCGAACGCCGAATGCCAATTTTTTTCCCAGTCAATAATCGGGCTTGCTCAGGATTATCATAACCAGTGAATTTGACAACGACGCCTTTACCGTGAGGGTGCCCGTCAGAAATATCAATTTGTTCCCATCCCTCTGCATTTTCGATGTACCAAGGGCCGTATCCTAAAATATCATTTGTCCACTCGGTAAACGAGAAGACTTTGACCCAGCCTTGCACACCGTAAGTGGTGCCGATTTTGCCTATAATGACATAATCAGTCTGTTTCATGGTCTCAATGCCAAGATGATTACTCTGTTGTGGTTGCTGCATCTTGCACTTGCTTTTCAAAAGTTTTTATTAAATGACGCACGCGGTCTGAGGGTTGCGCACCTTTTGAAATCCAGTACAGCGCACGCTCATGGTCTAAATGCAAGCGTATGTCTTTGCCGGTCGCAATGGGGTTAAAATAGCCAATGCGTTCAACACAGCGGCCGTCGCGAGGGCAACGTCTGTCACTGACAACAATATGATAAAACGGGCGTTTTTTTGCTCCGCCACGGGATAAACGAATCACTACCATTATTTTACTTCCTAAATTGAATTCTCAAATAAAGGTCACGAATTATACGTGAGTTTTTGTCAGTTGCAAAAGGTTATTTACATGTCACAGCTCAATTCCTGTTTGGGAACGTCTATTAGTTTCCCATGGGCGGCAATGTTCCTGGTGGCAATTTCCCCTGCAGACCGCGCATTAATTTTAATAAACCGCCTTGTTTATTGAGTTTTTTCATCATTTTTTGCATATGCAGAAATTGTTTCAATAAGCGGTTGATGGCTTGGATATCTGTTCCGGAGCCTGAGGCAATACGTCGCTTGCGCGAACCATTAATGACCGCTGGAAAACGCCGTTCTTTGACGGTCATGGAATTAATGATGGCTTCAATTTGTACTAACATTTTGTCATTAATGTTGTCTTTAGCCGCTTTTGGAAGATTATTAATGCCAGGCAATTTACTCATGATTCCCATAATGCCGCCCATATTGCTAATTTGGCGCAACTGGTCACGAAAATCTTCCAGGTTGAATGATTTACCTTTTTTAATTTTTTTTGCTAATTTTTCTGCTTTGGTGCGGTCCAGGGTGCGTTCAGCTTCTTCGACCAATGTCAGAATGTCACCCATGCCCAGGATACGTGAGGCAATACGGTCTGGGTAAAAAGGTTCGAGTGCGTCGACTTTTTCACCGCTGCCGATGAATTTGATGGGTTTGCCGGTGATGTGACGGATAGAAAGTGCTGCGCCACCGCGTGCATCGCCATCGGTTTTAGTGAGGACTACGCCGGTCAGTGGGATGGTGGCATTGAAAACGTGGGACGTATTGGCAGCGTCTTGTCCTGTCATACTGTCAACGACAAATAATGTTTCAACAGGCTGGGTTGCTGCGTGCAGGCGTTTTATTTCATCCATCATAGCGTCATCGATGTGCAATCGTCCTGCCGTATCAATGATCACCACATCAATTAATTTAGTTTTGGCTGTTTGGATGGCTGCTTGGGCAATATCCACAGGGTCTTGCTCAGGGTGGCTAGGGAAGAACTCGACGTGGATTTGTTTTGCCAGGGTCTCTAATTGCTGAATGGCGGCCGGTCGATAAATATCAGCGCTGACGACCAAGACGGATTTTTTCTGGGTTTCTTTGAGCCAGCGTGCGAGCTTAGCAACGGTGGTTGTTTTACCGGATCCCTGCAAACCAGCCATTAAAATGACAGCGGGCGGCTGGGCAGAGAGGTCCAATTGGTCACAGTGTTCACCCATCATAGCAATCAGTTCTTGATGGACTAATTTGATTAATGCTTGGCCGGGCGTCAAACTTTCCAAGACGTCAGTGCCGATGGCCTTGGTTTGGATATGATCAATAAATTCTTTGACGACGGGCAATGCCACATCGGCTTCAAGGAGCGCCATGCGAATATCGCGCATCGTGCTTTTAATATTTTCTTCGGTCAGACGTCCTTGACCGCTTAAGTTCTTTAAAACCTGGGTTAATCGTTCGGAAAGGTTGGCAAACATAATTTTCTCTTTAGATTGACATACATAGAATCGCGATGAAGTATACCTTATTTTTTGGGTATTGAAAATTGACGTATCGTAAAGAATACTATCTAATTAAGAACATCGATTCGGACAAAGGATGATCTTTTTTTGAGTAATGTGACTGTTATATTGTATGGTGCCGTTTTATTGTTGCTGATTATCTTGTCGGCATTTTTCTCTTGTGCAGAAACAGGATTGATGGCGATTAACCGCTATCGTTTGCGGCACAAAGCACGCCTAAAAAAACGTTCTGCCATGACTATTTTGCGTTTGCTGAAACGACCAGACCGCTTGTTAGGCATGATTTTAATTGGAAATACCGTTGCTAATATTTTTGCATCGGCCCTCGCGACCTTGCTGGCCATTCATCTTTTTGGTGACCACAGTGTCGTGTTGGTGACGGTTATTTTGACTTTTGTCGTGTTGGTTTTTTGTGAAGTCGCGCCGAAGACAGTCGCTGCATTGTACCCAGAGCGTATTGCGGGAGTAGTCGCATGGCCGATCACTTATTTACTGAAAATTTTCTATCCCGTTGTTTGGTTTTTAAATACCGTTGCTAATGGATTATTGCGGCTCCTTGGTTTTCACGTAACCAATGCAATGATTGAACCACTCAGCCGTGAAGAATTACGGAGTGTGGTCTATGAAGCGACGGGTAAAGTGCCGCACCAATATCAAAGCATGTTATTAGGCATTTTGGATTTGAATAAAGTGGCGGTCGATGATGTGATGGTCCCTCGTCATGAAATTGTAGGCATTGATTTGGACCAACCTTGGGAGCAGGTCTTGCGCGACATGACAGCCAGTCAACATGAATGGTTGCCCATCTATCGTGAAAATATTAATCAAATCGTCGGTGTATTGCATATACGCGAATTAATGCGCGTTGTCCTGTCAGCCCCTTTGGATGAAAAATTATTATTAAAAATGGTGCATGAGCCCTATTTTATTCCCGAAGGGACTTTTTTAAATATGCAATTAACTAATTTTCAAAAACAACAAAAGCGCATGGCGCTCGTGGTGGATGAGTATGGTGAAATCCTTGGATTATTGACATTAAAAGATATTTTAGAAGAAATAGTGGGTGAATTTACTGGCCGTGTGTCGGAGGCCAATAAATTAGTCAATCCTCAGTCGGACGGCAGTTACTTAGTCGATGGGGCCGTGACTGTCCGTGAATTGAATCGAGTGACGCATTGGCATTTTCCAACAGATGGTCCTCGCACAGTGAATGGCTTGGTCGTGGAGCAACTCGAATCCATTCCGCATCGCGGTACAGGCATTCTGATTGCAGAGCATCCCGTGGAAATCTTAGAAGTGCAAGAAAATCGAGTTAAGACTGCGCGTGTTTTTCCAAGGCTAGTTCGACGCGACACGGAGCTTACCTAGCGGACGTTGGTGGAAGATTAGGTTAAGTATAGTGTTCTGGGCGATTTATTTAATAATCAATGCAGCAAGAACATTGCGTCCCTCCGCTGCCAATGCTTGATACGTCATGCAGGCGGTGCGTGTATTCATGATTTCTACCCCAATACCGGCGTTGATTAAATCACCGTACAGGGAGGGGGGTGGAAATTGCAGCGTACTTCCTGTGCCTAGCAATAAAATATCCGGGTGCAAGGGAAGAATGAGGGCAAAATGCGCAGGCGTTAACTCGGAAAATAGCTGTGGTTGCCAGTCAGATAACAGTATTTCTTGTCCAATAATTATGCTATTATGATAAGTCTGTTCGTTGACTTGAATAGACCCCGGTTGATAACGGCGAATTTGATATTTAGAATGGTTTTCATCTAATAGGAGTGACATGGACTTCCTTAATATAAGAAGAGTTGACAGTGCGTTTGGGCAGTATTATGTTACCAGATATTTAAATAGAACGAGGAATTTATGCATTCTTTTCCACGCTTAAATCGGTTGCCACCCTATGTTTTTACTACGATGGGCCAATTAAAACAGCAGGTTGCTGCCAGTGGCGCGGACATGTTTGATTTTGGTTTGGGCAATCCGGACCAACCCGCTGCACCGCATATTATTGAAGCATTGCGCACAGCCGTTCTCGACCCGACCATGCACCGTTATTCGGCCCCCCGCGGTATTCCAGAATTACGCCGAGCGATCAGCCAGTGGTACGGACGACGTTTTAATGTAGACCTTGATCCAGAAACGGAGTCATTGATTACGATTGGGTCCAAAGAAGGGCTGGCCCATCTTGCTCTTGCTATCTTAGGCGCAGAAGATACTGTATTGGTCCCCAACCCTTGTTATCCAGTGCATTATTTTGGTTGTTTAATTGCTGATGCCAACGTGCGCCATGTGCCTTTTGACCCTGACAAAGATTTCTTAAGTACATTAGAACAAGCGATCCAAGAAACATCGCCAAAACCAAAACTGCTGATTCTTAATTTTCCCGCAAACCCAACCACGCAATGCGTGGATTTAGAATTTTTTGCACGAGTGGTTGCGTTGGCGAAAGAACACCGTATTTATGTGATTCATGATTTGGCTTATGCAGACTTAGTCTACGATGGTTATCAAGCGCCTTCTATATTACAAGTCCCAGGCGCAAAAGACATTGCTGTGGAATCCTTTACCTTATCAAAGTCCTATAACATGGCGGGTTGGCGTGTGGGGTTCTTGTCAGGCAATGCAGATTTAATTAATGCAGCTGCAAAAATAAAATCCTATGTGGATTATGGGTTATTTGCACCCATCCAAATAGCCGCAGTCGCGGCCCTTGAAGGGCCTCAAGACGTGGTCACAGCGACTTGTCAACGTTACCAAAAACGTCGGGATTTTTTGTGTGCTGGCTTGAAAGCGGCTGGTTGGGAAGTGACGGTGCCCAAAGCAACTATGTTTTTATGGTTAAAAATTCCAGCGCCTTTCGAACGCTGCGGCTCGTTTGAGTTTGCAAAGCTATTATTACGCGAAGCCCATGTGGTTGTTTCGCCCGGTATTGGTTTTGGTGAGTGCGGTGATGGGTATGTTCGCATTAGTTTGGTCGAAGATGAAGAACGTATGCAACACGCATTAAATAATATTCGCCAGTTTATGCGTTGTGAATTTGATTTACCCATTGGGTTGGAGACAGTTATTTCATGAGTGTATCAGGGCCTGTGCAAGTCCCCACCTTGCCTCTAAAAAGCGTGGCGGGGGCACTGTTATTTACAGTATTCTTAGGGCCTGTCGGATTATTATACGCTTCCGCATTGGGCGGGACAGTCATGATCTTTGTGGCCTTTGTGGTGATTTGTTCATTATTACCAATACCCATTATCCTAATGTGGGTCAGTTGCAGTGTCTGGGGTGTCTTAGCGACGAACCGCTATAATAAAAAAGTACTAAGGTCTAGGGCCTGTTGACGTCGCAGTCCGCTTAGGAAGTCGTAAGTTGAAGGATGAGTTCCCATGCAAAAAAAAATAATAAGACGTACGACCACAGCTGCACTTCCCTCACTGTCACATTTGCCGCCTTTGTTACAACACATCTATACTGCGCGCGGTGTGCAATCACATCATGAATTAGAGCACGATCTGGCGCAGTTATTGCCTTACAATACGCTGTTAGGGATAGATACCGCCGTCAATTTATTATTTACTGCGTTGGTGCAACAAAAAAAAATAGTGGTCATCGGTGATTTTGACGCGGACGGTGCCACCAGTACCGTGGTGGCGGTCCGTGCTTTACGGAGTTTTGGTGCAAAACAGGTTGATTATCTTGTACCGAACCGTTTTACCTTTGGTTATGGGATCACGCCCGAATTAGTCGCTGTCGCGAAAACACAATTCGATCCGGCGGTCATTATCACTGTGGATAATGGGATTGCGAACCACGCAGGTGTATTGGCTGCAAAAGAGTTAGGGATGCAAGTGATTATTACCGACCACCATCTTGCCGGTGATACCTTGCCTATTGCGGATGCCATTGTCAATCCTAATCAACCCAACGATCCTTTTCCCAGTAAACACATTGCAGGCGTCGGTACGCTTTTTTATGTGATGTTGGCTTTGCGACGTTTTTTAAGTGACCAAGGCTGGTTTGTGGCCCAGGGCCTTCCGGGGCCCAATATGTCGCGGCTATTGGATTTGGTTGCGTTGGGGACGGTCGCTGATGTGGTCCCTCTGGACCATAATAATCGTATTTTAGTCCAACAAGGATTGCGACGGATTCGTGCACGTCAGTGTGTTCCGGGGGTGCTCGCCTTATTAGAAATTGTGAAGCGGGACCCGGCGCGGTTGGTTGCTGCTGACTTAGGGTTTGTGGTCGCGCCCCGTCTCAATGCTGCTGGGCGTTTGGATGATATGTCGCTGGGGATAGAATGTTTACTGTGTGACGATATGGCCCGCGCTCGCGAAATGGCGCAGGTATTGGATTCATTAAATGATGAACGTCGTGTGATCGAGCAAGAAATGCAAGAGCAAGCGATTATTTATTTGAAAAAATGGCAGCCCAATGAGCAACAGTTACCTCGCGGAATTTGTTTGTTCGATGAAGAGTGGCACCAAGGCGTCATTGGCATCCTGGCGTCCCGTATTAAGGACCGATTGCAGCGACCAGTCATTGCTTTTGCCTTGGCCAATGCGACGGAACTGAAAGGCTCTGCTCGTTCTATTCCAGGGATTCATATACGCGATGCATTGGCGCTTATTAATGCAAAAAAACCAAATTTGATCAGTAAATTTGGTGGCCATGCCATGGCCGCAGGATTGGTGTTACCGCGTACGGCTTTTAAAGAATTTTCATTGGCTTTTAATGACGTTATTTCTGCCCAAATCAAAGAAGATGACTTTTTGCACAAATTCATAAGTGATGGTGAATTAAAGACTGCTGATTTAAGCCTAGGCCTTGCGGAAATTTTGCGCGAAGCAGGCCCTTGGGGACATGCTTTTCCCGAGCCTTTATTCGATGGGGTTTTTCAAGTATTGGAACAGCGGTTATTGGCGACAAAACATTTAAAAATGAGCTTGGCGTTGGAAGACAGAGTGCTCGATGCCATTGCTTTTAATGTGGATTTAAATGAATGGCCAAATTATCGTTGCGAATATGTTAATATAGTCTATCGGCTGGATGTAAATGAATTTCGAGGGAAACGTAAGGCCCAATTGATTGTAGAACATCTTGAGGCAGCATCAGCCACAATGAATTAAGAGAGGAGATCCCTATGCGCAAACTCATTGCGATTGTTATTTTGCTTGTGGCCATCGGTGGGTTGGTCCTTGCAGTGGGCCCTTGGGTATCCGGTTTTTATTTTCAACGGGATTATAATCAATTATTCGCTACCATCAATACAAATAATGCCAATAAAAATATCCCTGTGTATTTTGAAGTAAACCAGTATCAACGAGGCTGGTTTAGCTCAAAGGCGACGATCATTGCGAACATTACTGATCCACAGTGGACGGCATTTTTAGAATCGTTAGGGTTGCAAGCGAACAAAGTCCCTCACAAAATTATTATCGATCAACGCATTCAACATGGTCCCATTATTTATCATCCGGTGGCTGGTTTTTCTTCACCCGTAGGGTTTGCGATGGTGTCCAGTCGATTACGTACGACACCGGAGGTCATGGCTTTTTTACAATTTTTTCAATTACAGCCCGATGTTCTTCAAGAAGACAATGATCTTTATTCATTGATGGGACGTTATTACAACTATGTCAAAATAGCCCCTTTCCATTTAACGTATGCGCAAGGATTGCATGTCCAATCCGATGGGCTGGAAAGCCATATTCAAGGCCGCATGGATTTGTCACAAGTCAGTGGCACGATTTTACTGAAAAAATTATCTGTCTTTGATAACGAAGATGCAATCACAATACCTGAAACAACGTTGCAATTTGACCAATACAAAAGCCCACAAAATCTTTGGTTAGGTAGCAATGCATTGTTATTACCAAAACTGACTTGGAAGGAAGTCGGCGGGCGCTCTTGTGTTATTCAGGGAGTCAATTTTAGTGGTGACGTCAGAGAAAACGCTGGGATGTTGAGTGGTAGTCGATTATTTTTAGTGGAAAATGTGGATTTTGATCATGAGCAATCGGGGCCTTATCGATTGCAAGTCAGTGTCAAACAATTGGATGCGCAAGTGTTTGCAGACATGCTTGCAGCATACCAAGCGATTACGCAACGCGGAGAATTATATCAATCGCAGTTACGACAAAAAATGTTAACGATGTTACCGGGGCTGGTGAGCCAGAAGGGCAGTATTAAATTAGATGAATTCAGTGCTAAAACACCCCAAGGTGATTTTTTGCTGCAAAGCGAACTGACTTTTCGAGATAATGCATTGCCCGATGACATTGGTGGTTTTATACGTGCAGCTAATTTGCATATGAATTTGCGCATCGCAAAACCGCTTGCAGAAAAGCTCATTCAGCTTGCATCGGGCCTATCACTGCTGAATCAAGACACGCGAGCCAGCGAAATCTATGCGGATGCGCGTGAGAAAATGTATTTGGCTGGCAAACAAAATGCTTTTTTTCTCTCGGAATTAGTACGCACAGGATTTATTTCTCTTCCTAACGCATTGCAATTATATAATTTACAAAAAAAGTGGGTTTCACTGGATGAATACGCGCAGGAAATCAAGCAACTGCTGTTCACACGAAAAATTTCTTTAGCAACCGATTATCAATTATTTTGGCAATATGCAGAAGTGAACAGCCCTTTGCAAACTGTCGAGGAAGCAGTGAAAGCCAACCAAGCAGCGGTCGCCCGCGAAATGCATTCCCAATTAGCCGATTGGTTGAAGAATGATTATATTACCCAACAGAATAACGATTACCTCTTATCTGCAGTGTTTTCTGATGGAGAGCTTAAAATCAATAATAAATCTCTTTCAAATGTCCCTTGAGTGTGTGCCTCCCCTCCCAGCCTCCCCTCCAACAAGTTGGCGGGGAGGAGAGCAAGTCTCATAGGCGTCAACTTAAGCAATGTTAAACAACTACGTCGTCCCGCGCTTTATGCGCGGGATCCAGGCGTCGTCCCGCGCTTTATGCGCGGGATCCAGGTTCCTATAGTCTTTTCTGGATCCCGCGGACGAGCCGCGGGACGACGGGGTCTACGCTAAACGGCTGCTGCGCAGCCTCCTCAGGGCGAACGGTGTTTTTAGAGGTTGGGTGGGGAGGAATCTTTGGCTCAATGACGGGCCCATTATCTCGAAAATCCAAACAAGCTGCTGATGCCAAACGTTGCTGTGGAAGCCGGTGGTTTTTTTAATTCGGCTATTTTAGCAATATTTTCTGAAACACGTCCCCACCATGCATCGTTTTTTCCAGTGATTAATTGATGGAGCACTTTATCTGGCGTTGTATCGGTCATGCGTAAGCATAATTTTTTAATGATGTTCGTTTGGCGGGTCTGCCACGGATGTTGAGACAGGAATTCTTCTAAAGAAATTTGTCTGCTGGAAGGCACCGGGGGCTGATTGTAACTCGTGCTCCAGAAAGCAAATCGGACCACAGAGCAATCGCTGGTACTTGGCTCAAAAGAAATTTTTTGGCTGTCTTCGATAATGCTATCCAGTGCAGAGCTCGACAAGGAAGGCACCCACGTTTTTAAACGTGTTCCTAATAGTTGAATAGTATCTTGCTCGGCCGTGGCAAGTTTGCTTTCGTGTATCTCTGTCTCCGAAAGGTCTTCAAAGGGTTCTTCTTTGGGCGGTTCCAAGGGGACCAAGCGAAAGCTATTTAATACACCCATAAAACTTTTTGTCACCGTGTCCATTTCTGTGGATAGATCTTGTGCGCAGACACTAAGATCATCAAAGTCCGCAATCTCGTCAAAGTCAGAACAGTGGGAGAGTTTCTTCTGGTTGGCGAGTAAAAATTTTTCTTGTTTTTCTATCGATTCTTCTAACAATTGAATCATGTTACTAATAAATTCTGTATTGTCTGTAACCGAGGGCGTGGGCAGACTATAAAAGCCATGTGTGATGGTGCACATTTTTTTATACAGAATAATAAAATGTTTACGCATGACGGCATAGTCATTTTCAAGCGTCGTACTGGGTTTGCTGGGCCCTGTCAACATAACGCCAGATCTGCCTAAGTCTTCAGTGCTCGTGTCAAATTCAGTCACATGGTCCAACGGTTTTAAATCTTCTGCTTTTTCCACCAGGGCCGCTAATTTTGTCATTTGCTCATCAATGGGTATTTTAAAACAATCACGCCATAACCGATGATAGTGTTGTTCAATTTGCTTGAGGTCATACGGTACAGTATATTTTGTTTGTTCTTGAAACCATTGCTTGAGGTCCTCCCATTCCGTGGGTGTTTGATTGAACTGGATAAGGAATTCACGAAACTCCGGCAAACGGGCCAGCAGTCCTTCAAAATGCTGGTATTTTTGTGCAAAAAATAAAGAAGCATGCTCTGTGAAAGAAATGTCTTTTTGATCTTTCAGTTCAAACAAATTGTCAAATTTCACTTTGCGCTTGCAAAATGCATGGAATTTTCGGCGTTTTGCCCGTTTTTTTAATTTAAGACGCGGATTGGTTTTGTATAGGTCTTTTAATTGTTTGGAAGTGATCGGTTGACTGTAATTCAATAATAATTCGCGGGTCGCGGGTCCCAGTTTATCAATGTGAATACCGATTTTTTCTAAGTACGAATAGAGTTGTTTTTTTAAGTCATAAGCATACAATTTGCTTTGTTGATCGGTAGATAATGGTTTTAAATCCAGTTTTTCTTCGCCAAGATAGGGCTGTAGACGTTTTTTAAGAACAGCGTCATCATTGGTCAGTGCTACGAGCAGTAACCCGGTATACCATTGATAGGCAAAATCAGCATTGTTTTCTTTTTTGAATTCATCAAACGCGGTGGTTTTGTATTTTTTAAGTAAATTAAGATTTTTGGGATTTTGTCCTGGCCAGTGAGTATTGACTTTGGTACTGTAAGGTTTTAAATCTTCCAAGGTCAGTTCTCTGGGGGGCTCCAGCCACCAACCTGTGCCGTAGCGGGTGCCTTTAAAAATAGAAGTGAGCCCATAAAAATACATGTCTAAATCAATATTGATACTTTGGAATAGCTTTTTTATTATATTTTCGATCAAACCGATATTCCCAGGATGTCGATCGTCATCCTCACCAAAAAGCGCAATGGCCATGGCGTATGCAATTTTATGTTTCAGCAACGTTTCTTTGGTAGGGACTCCCAATCGTTTGCGTCGGGAACCTTCGGAAGGGTTTCCATCTTGTTGAGAAAGTAAAGGTTGAAAACCATCCAGTGCAATCGATAAAGTGCCAACAATTTTTCCTGTTTTGTCGTATACCAGGCAATCTTCCGATGTTAATGGAAGAGCAACGCTGAATGCAGTCACATATTGAGCCAATAAAATAGGATATGTTTCTTCGCAAGGCTTGTAATAACCTAGGATTGATTTTCCATCGTCGCCTTTAAATTCCATGATGGATACATCGTGTCCTGAGGGACCAGGTTTGCCGATTTCTTTGAGCTCTTCAAAATTGAATGATTTGGTGGGCCGTGGCATAAGTCATTCCCTTCTTGCCAACATTCATGGCCCATAGTGACTGGAACGTGGATTCAATGTCAAGGGCCCTAGGGAAAGCCCTAAGCAGTTTTGATATAAATATTGACAGAATTGACTCCCCAGCTCATGACTTCAAGCCCTGCGTGCAGTAATTCAAAGGGCCCTTGCTGGATTTTTTTGGAAGTGACTATGATGCGGCTGCCTTTTTTGAGTAACATAAATTGGGCCAATAGTTTTTCCCAGGTCGGGTAACTTAAGCAAGTGGCATTGATGAATAAAATATCAGCATCCGAAAAATTGTAATTTAAAAAATTTGCATGCACAAATTGCACGGCAGCTAGGCGCTGATGATGGGGCGCGGCAGTGAGCAAAGACGTGGCCTTGGCTATTTGAGCGTGGGCAGTGGCATATAAGCCAGGCAAAAGCTCAATGCCACAGGCTTTCGCCAAATCAAAATACAATGCTGCAGTGAAAACTGCTTTGCCTATGCCGCAACCCAAGTCATAAAAAATGTCACCGGACTGTGCTTTGGCTTTTTCCAGTATGCTAAAAAAAGGTAAAAATTGAATTTCTCCATAAATAAACGCATCTTCATCTTTTTCAGCAGGCAAACGCTTACGGTCTTCGGAAGAAATGCTATGCCCTGATAGGGGGTGAAACAGTGTGACCAGGACATTCTCAGTCAAAATTAATTGCTTATAATCCGGCCGCGAGCGTAGTTGTTGCTGCAAATGACCACGGGCAAAACGCGGTTTTATATGGTAACGCCATAGCCAGAGTGACCAAATAAGTAAATTAATTGCTATAAATAGATAAAAATAGTTCATAATTTTTCTAGATAAATGGAGCGGGCTTAGCGGGCTTCTCAGGTTCTGAGCTTGTAAATGGAGCGGGCTTAGCGGGCTTCTCAGGTTCTGACCTTGGTGGGGGCGCTGCAGTTGTGGTCGCAGGAGGAGGTATTGGGGGCTTAAACAGTGAATAAGATAACAACTCGATCCCATCGCTACCGGGTGGCGGTGAGCTGCCTAGTGCAGTGGTGACTTCAGGCGCGGGTGTCGCATCGGTTGGAGCCGGGGCCGGTGTTGCTGTTTGTTCAGCAGGTTTTAATTTTGATAATTCCGCATAATATCTTTCAATAATAGTATTGTATCCATCTTTTGCATCACTTGTGGGTGGTTGGGCATATTTAGGTATGATAGCCCCTGATGTAATGACCTCGCCCACTTTAAATGCATCGATGCCTTTTTGTAATATGCTTTCTATTGCTTCAAATGAGGATTTTTCTTCGGACAAAGCGTTGAAGGCTGCGATCATGCTATTGGCTCGAGCATGATGGCCGTGTTTTTTTCTTGATTCGAGTGATTCAGTGTATCGTGCTAATTCACTGATGCAATTTTCCTTCAGTGCCAGCAGTGGAAATTCTTTTTGTTTTTTGAATTGTGCATAGGCTTTAATAAAATCCCAGCGTCTCTGACTAGTTGCTAATTCGATAGGTGTTTGTGAATGCGAATTACTGTCAGATTTTTGTTTTGGATCAAAACCGTCATTTAATAGAGTAATAAATAAACTCAAATTTTTACGGTGAGAGACTGCCAAATGCAGTGCAGAATAACCACCGAGGGTGAGGTTTTTATTGATTGTACTTGTTTTTAATATTGCCAGTGCAACCTCTGGTTCCCCGGCCCTTATTGCTCTGAGAAAGGCAGGGCCGTAGTGACACTTGTCTCCTGAATCTGTAGGATGTTTTGCAAACGCCATGACCATTTTCCAATGGCGGAAGTCGCATGCAGTTTCTATCGGTGTATTCTGGGTGGTGGTATATGATCGGTCAGCTTTGTGCTCCAATAGTAATTTTACTAAATCCACAGCTGCAGTGCTTTCAGTTTTTTGCACAGCCAACTGCAAGGCGCTGAGATTTGTTTGGGTAGTACGATGACTGTTGGGGTCTGCTTTTGCTTCTAATAACGTTGTAGCGCGCGCAAAGTCTTCCTCTTGAATAGCTGTCAATAATAAAAGTCCAGCTGGGGTGCTTTCAGGAGGTGCGTCTTTTATCTCGATCGAATATTTTTTTAATTCGTTGAGGCATTCTTTCGATGTTGCTAGTTTTATTGCTGTCAGTCCATTTTTATTTTGCAGGTGAGAGTCTGCTTTATGTTCCAGAAGCAAAGCAACCATGGGAGCATTATTCTTTTTAGCGGCGAGATGCAAGGGGAAATTGCCCCCTTCATCTTGGGTCTGCTGTACGCCATTTTTTAGGAGGTATTTAGTAACCTCTAATTCTCCGTCTTTGACAGCTGCTCTCAATGCTGCACTTAATTCTGCGTCTACAAGTATACCTGATTGCATTTTTTCCCCCCTTGGCTTATTTTACAAAATAAATTTTAGAACCAGTATAACTTATGGTGCTAAGAATTCATAAGTCATTGCAAGCACCCTAACCCCTAACGGGGTAAACATCGAAAAAGAACTTTGCGGACCTCCCCACCCAGCCTCCCCTCCAACAAGTTGGCGGGGAGGGGAGCTTGAATTTGCCTCCCCTCCAGTTTACTGGAGGGGAGGTTGGTGGGGAGGAATCTTGGCTCATAGCGGTTTAGTATAGTATGTCATGGGGAAGTTCTTTGGGAGGAATCTTGGCTCATAGCGGTTTAGTATAGTGTGTCATCGGGAAGTTCTTTTGCGAGCACCCTAACTCTTTCAGGGTAAACATCCCTTCATAGACGTCAACTTAAGAGAAACAATGGCTCTGTCATATTAGCGTAGACCCCGTCGTCCCCGGGATCCAGAAAAGGCTATAGAAACCTGGATCCCGCGCATAAAGCGCGGGACGACGCCTGGATCCCGCGCATAAAGCGCATATCTTTATACACAACTATTTTCCTCGTCGTCCCGCGGCTTGTCCGCGGGATCCAGAAAAGTCTATAAGATAATACTGCTAGGAGAATAGAGAATAGTATGGAAGAATGCTTTGTTTACATCTTAGCAAGTCGTCGTAATGGGATCTTGTATGTTGGTTCAACATCCAATTTGGTCAAAAGGATATGGGAACATAAAAACAAAATTATTTTAGGATTTACAGCAAAATACAATGTACATCAATTGGTTTATTATGAAGTG